>Ga0247843_1000312_pt1 | contig 116510 bp, 105 predicted proteins | sample LaCruzMarch2017__FD_192420 | JGI IMG/M metagenome (GOLD analysis project Ga0247843, IMG submission 192420) | Freshwater microbial communities from meromictic Lake La Cruz, Castile-La Mancha, Spain - LaCruzMarch2017_8m | ecosystem: Environmental > Aquatic > Freshwater > Lake | place: Spain...
GGTAAGAATCTAAATGACAATATCAATAAAATTTACATGTGGCTTGTTACCATTGCAACAGCAAATCAAGGGTATGAGTTATTCTGGCAGTTTAAACAAAATGCAGTTATTATTAGAACTTAACCTAGACTTTGTAAGAAAATGACAATTAGTATTTTAATAGTATCTTATAATGTATCCGCTCTTTTAAAAAATTGCATTTTAACAATACTTCCGCAATTAGAGGCAAATGATGAAATAATTGTAGTTGATAATGCATCAGTTGATGGCAGTGCTGATATGATTAAAAATCAATTTCCAACTGTTAAGCTTATTAATGCTCAAAAAAATATTGGGTTTTCAGGTGGAAATAACTTAGCATTAAATTCTATAAAAGGAGATTTTACATTACTATTAAACCCTGATACCGAACTACTTGAAAATTCTTTAGAAAAGCTTCGAGCCTCACTTAAGATTAATGGAGACACACATATACTTGGAGCACATCTATTAAATACAGATGGTAGTTTCCAGAATTCAGGCTGGAATATCTCGAATGGTTTTCATATGTTGGCCGAAGCTTTATCGCTACAAAGTTTGTTTCATAATAGACTATCAAGTAAGGGCTGGACCAAAAATAGAGAAGTAAAAGCATTATCGGGAGCTGCTATGGCATTATGCACAAAAACCCTTATGAACCTTAAAGGCTTTGATCCGTTATTGTTTTGGATGGAAGATGTAGATCTTTGCTACAGATGCAGCATGTTAGGCTTTTCACCATTATGGGTTTATGATTGGAAAATTTATCATCACTCTGGAAAAAGCTCATCCTCCTCTAACGGGATTCCTCTTGCAAATCAGCTAATCTCTAGATTGAAGTTTTATAAAAAATATAAATGGAGTTTATCATTAGTTATTGGTCATATTGCTTGTATTATACAGCTTTCAAGCAGACTTACATTACTTCTTTTGATTTCTCCATTTTCTGAAAAAGCAAAAAATAGAAGTAAAGCTTATCGCTTTGCATTCAGAAAATACTTTAGGTTTCTATTTTTAAATGATAAAAGCATTTTGTAATGAATAAAAAACGCATTTTAATTTTAGGAGATGCTGCATCTATTCATTTGGAAAAATGGGCATTAGCGCTTACTTCTCAGGGATTCAACATAGCAATATTCAGTTTAAGAAAAACTCCTAATGAAGAATTATACGCAAAATCTGAAGTAACATTATTTGACGCAATTGAATACAAAAACAAAGAAAATAGATATTTTAATTCTCTTAATAAAATCCATTATTTAAGAGCGTTACCTGCATTAAAAAAAGTTATTAATGAATACAAACCAACAATTATTCACGCTCATTATGCTAGCAGTTACGGTCTTTTAGGCGCATTATGTAAATTTAAACCATTTATTATTTCCGTTTGGGGTTCAGATGTTTTAACCTTCCCGAAAAATAATTTATTAGCATCATTTATACTTCGTTATAATTTCTCTAAAGCTGATAAAATATTAGTTACTTCACTAACACTTTTAAAAGCCACAAAAAAATTCACGAAAAAACCATTAAAAACAATTGCATTTGGCATCGATACAAAAATTTTTTATCCGACTAAAAAGGAGAAAAATGATTCACTAATTTTTGGAAGTGCAAAAGCTTTAACTTCAATTTATGGTCACGATGTCGCACTTAAAGCGTTTTCTTTGGCTAAAAACAAATTACCTGAAAATAGTCAATTCATTTTTGCTGGAAATGGAAGTGAAAAAAGCAATTTGGTAAAACTAGTAACTCACTTAAATTTAATTGAACATGTTACTTTTCTTGGTCATTTAAGTAAAGAGGAGATTATTGCATTTTTCAATAAAATAGATGTGCTAATAAATTTAAGTAGAACTGAGAGTTTTGGAGTTGCTGTATTAGAAGCCGCAGCATGCGAAGTACCTGCCATTGTAACTGATATTGGTGGATTGAAAGAAGTTGTTAATCAAAATATTACTGGTTTGAGAATTCCAGTTAATGATGAAAATAAAGCAGCTAAAGCAATGATAAGTTTAGGCAATGATAAAGAACTTATAAGAAAAATGGGACAAAATGCGAGAAAAAACGTTTTAACAAATTTCGAGTGGAGTGAATGTGTTAAAGAAATGTCACTAATTTATAATTCGTACTTTGAAAGTATTGAAACAATGAATCATAAAACATAGAAAGTGTTACAATTTGAAAAGTCGACTTCTAATCTATTTTGAAAATTATAAAATGTTAGACTTATTATGTTGATTGTCTATTATCTTTAAGACGTATAAAACAATAATTGCTAATTGTAAGTATTCCAAATATTTATGATTTTAACTATGAAATAAGGAGCCATCAAAAAATCTGAAAAATATTATTTATTTATAACAATCTATAAACGCAAAAAATCCAACAATGAACAGTGAAAGTGATATGAAATCAAAATTATTATTATATAATATGATGACATTATGCTTTATTGTTCATTTAGCCCCAAAACTTATCTCAATATTTTTAGTAATTATATCAATAATTTCAATATTCAATTTTAAAATAGAGAAAAACAAAAACATCAATTATTATTTACCATTTATCCTTTCTATTTCGTTCTATGTTATCAATATATTCGGCTTATTCTGGTCTTCAGATATTGATTCTGGATTTAAACATCTTGAAATAAAGCTTTCATTTTTAGTAATTCCAATTATTTTTCTGAATAAGAACCTTATCTCTCAAAACAAGATTGTACATTTATTTCAATCATATTTAGCAGGAAATTGTGCTTTAGCTATTTATTCAATTGCTAATGCGGCATTTGCTTATTTTCAGTATGGAAGCAATCATTTCACATACACTTTCCTAAGTCCAAATTTCCACCCTACTTACCTTTCTATTTATTCCTTATTTAGTCTTGGACTCCTCTTTAATACTAGAAATTTAATAATTAAAAATAAAATTCTAAAGATTTCGGTAATTGTATTTCTAGTAATTTGGTTGCTACTTCTATCATCCAAGATTAATATTTTGCTATTGTTTGTAGTTTTAATTTTTCAATTAATAATAACAATAGGTTTGACTCAAAATAAACCAAAACTATTAGCCTGGAGCTTCCTTTTTTCTGCTTTTATTGCAACATTTCTTTATTTAAACACCTCAATTACTGATCGTTTTAAAACGAGCATTAACACAATTATTTCTTCAAATAATATATCAAAAAACGATACCGAAAGCAATCGAGCAAGAATTTTGATATGGAAGTCTGCCACATGTTTAGTTCATAATAATCCCATAATTGGGGTCGGTACAGGTGATGTGAATAATGAATTAGTAAAAGAATATGAAAAGAGATCTTATTTAGGGATTAAAGAAAAGAGATTAAATGCTCACAATCAATACCTTCAAACCGCTTTAGCCACTGGAATACCTTCTATGTTATTTCTTTTGTTTTTTATTACTTTTCCAATACTCGTTCATCATTCTGCAAAATATAGAATTTTACATTATTTTGTCTTTATTTTTTCTATTAACGCATTAGTTGAGTCAACCTTAGAAAATCAAGCAGGTGTTGTGTTTTTTATCTTTTTTTACTTTATACTTCTAAAAGCCATTCCAGATAAAGTAGATTTAAATACCATTTTTGAATGAAAAAATTAAAAATATTAATACTAACACAATATTATCCTCCAGAAGTGGGTGCACCTCAAAATAGGTTGCACGAATTAGCTTTGAGATTAATTGAAAAGGGATTTGAAATTGAAATTCTTACAGCGATGCCTAATTATCCAGAAATGGAAATACATTCTTATTATAAAAATAAATATTACTTATTTGAGAAATTTGATGGAATTTCAATTCACAGAACATTTATTTATGTAAGCAAAAGCAAAAAGATAATTCCCCGATTAATCAATTATTTTTCGTTTGTATTTTCCTCTCTTTGGTTTGGCTTAATAAAAATAAATAATAAAGATATTCTGATTTGTGAAAGTCCTCCTTTATTTTTAGGAATTTCCGCCTATTTTCTTAGTAGAATTAAAAAAGCAAGGTTAATCATGAATATTTCAGACCTATGGCCAGAAAGCGCAGAAAAATTAGGGTTGGTTAAGAATAAGTTTTTTTTAAAAACCGCAGAAAAATTAGAACTTTTTTTGTATCGAAAATCTTGGATTGTTACTGGACAAACAAATGGAATTATAAATGACATTAACAGAAGACTTCCTTTAGTTAAAACTTTTTGGCTGCCTAATGGTGTAGATTTAGCTTATTACAATCCTCAAAATGAAGTAACTAGTTGGCGGAAAACAAATGCTTTCATAGACACCGATTTTATTATTTTGTATGCTGGAATTATTGGCTATGCCCAAGGCCTTGATGTTATTTTAAATGCTGCAAGTATTCTTAAAAATGAAGCAAAAATTAAATGGATACTTGTCGGTGCAGGCCCTGAAAAAGAAAGATTGTTAAGTATTAAAACAACATTAAACCTGAAAAATATTTTCTTTTTTGATTCAGTTTCCAAAAAGGAAATGCCCTCAATTGTCGCCGCTGCTGATGTAGCTGTAATTCCTCTCAAACGTTTGGAGCTTTTTAAAGGAGCAATTCCAAGTAAAATTTTCGAATGTCTCGCAATGAAAAAGCCAATTCTTTTAGGGGTTGAAGGTGAGGCTAAAGATTTATTTATTAATAATGGAAGATGTGGACTTTCATTTACCCCAGAGGATGCAAATGCTTTAGCTGAAGCAGCAGTTAGTTTATCAAATCAACCTGATTTGGTGAAAAAGTTTGGGGAACAGGCCAGAAATTATGTCTCAGAAGTTTTTGATAGAGATAAAATAGCAACAGGTTTATCACAATACTTGAAAAATGAATGGAAAAAAGGAAGTAATGATTAGTCATTAAATTGAATGCATTTGAACTTATTTATACACCATTATAATCTTATAAATAAGAGAAATAATACCTTTACATTTTTATTGTAAAATAGGGAAAATTGAAAAGGTCGATTAAGAATTAATTTAAATTGAACCAATTAAAACTATAATAATGATTCCATTTTCACCACCACATATTGACCAGGCAATTATAGATGAAGTTGTTTTAGCGCTTAAATCCGGATGGATTACAACTGGTCCACGTACAAAGAAATTTGAACAATTATTAAGTGAATATAATGGAAATCCAAATACACTTTGTTTAAATTCAGCTACTGCAGGTTTAGAAATAATTTTACGATGGTATGGTGTAGGGCCTGGAGATGAAGTAATTGTTCCTGCATATACCTATTCTGCAACGGCAAATGTAGTGATGCACACGGGCGCAACTCCAGTTTTTTGCGATACTAACTTAATTGATTTTAATATAAATCCTCAGTGTATTAATCATTTAATTAGTTCTAAAACGAAAGTAATAATGCCTGTAGATTTTGGAGGTTTCCCTTGTGATTACGAGGCTATTAATAATTTGGTAAAATCAGAAGAGTATGTGAAGTTATTCAAGCCAAACGGTGAAAATCAAGAGAAATTGGGAAGAATACTCGTGCTTTCTGATGCCGCACATTCCATTGGAGCTCGTTATAAGGGGAGAATGACAGGAACGCTTACTGATATTTCGGTTTTCTCTTTTCATGCTGTTAAGAATTTAACAACTGCTGAAGGTGGAGCTGTAGCTTTAAATCTTCCAGCTCCATTTGATAATAAAGCGGTGTATGATTATTTATGCATTGCAACCTTGCATGGTCAAAATAAAGATGCGCTTACAAAAATGCAAAAAGGGAATTGGCGGTATGATATAATAGAGCCTGGCTATAAGTGCAACATGACTGATATTATGGCTGCTATTGGACTTGTTGAATTAAATAGATATGAATCTTTTACTTTAAAACGAAGAAAAGAAATATTCGATTTATATACCTTTAGATTAAAAGATTATGATTGGGCTGAAATACCACCCTATGAAACGGAGGAAAAGACTTCTTCATATCACTTATATCCGCTTAGGATATATGGAATAACTGAACCTGAAAGAGACACTATTATGAAAATGATTTTTGATAAAGACATTTCTGTAAATGTTCATTTTATTCCTGTACCGATGATGAAATTCTACAAAGAACAAGGACATTCCATTGATAATTTTCCTATTACTTATTACAACTATAGCCGTGAAATTTCGCTTCCTGTTTATGTTGATTTAAGCAACGAACAAGTTAATCTAGTTTTAGAGGCTGTTATTGAAGCGGTATTTAAAATGAAAGAAGATAAAAAGTGAAAACCAGATTTTTTGATTTAATATTTACAATTCCAGGATTAATTATTTTAAGCCCATTGCTTTTAATTATTTATGTTTTGGTAATATTTGATTCTAAGGGAGGAGGATTTTACTTACAAAAGAGAGTTGGGAGAAATAATAAAGATTTTAATTTATTTAAGTTCCGAACAATGGAATTAGGTTCTGATGCAAAAGGATTGTTAACTATTGGTGGCAATGATAGCAGGATAACTAAAATTGGAGTTTTTCTGAGAAAATACAAATTAGATGAATTACCACAACTCTTTAATGTCTTAAATGGTTCAATGAGTTTAGTTGGACCAAGACCAGAAGTTAGTAAATATGTTTCACTTTACAATGAAGAACAGTTAAAAGTTCTTTCAATAAAACCAGGAATCACTGATTATGCGAGTTTACAATATTTTTCAGAAAATGAATTACTAGCTAAATCAAATAATCCAGAACAGACATACATTAATGAAATAATGCCTGAAAAATTAAGGCTAAATCTGTTGTATATCAAAAACAAGAATATCAAAACTGATTTCCTGATTATTCTAAAAACAATTGGCAGAATATTAAAATAAAAAGAGCCAACTTGATTAATCAAATTGGCTCCCTTCAATATATTATTTTCTTTTAAATTATCTTCCTCCTCTAATATAAGCGTTTAGTTCATCAACAGATGAAGAAAATTCAAATGCGTTGTTAACTAAGAAATAGTTTCCTAAATCAAAAGTATGCCCGTAAGCAAATTTGGCAAAATCTAATCTAGAATCTTCAAAATCAAAAGATTTTAATAATTGCGCCACTTGAGCAGAAGTCATACAATTGGTTGTAAAAACTTGTTTAGCTACTTGCAATTTATTGTCTTCAAAAGATTGATTGTTGATAGTTGTAACTGCATTGTTAAATGTTGCATTATCCATTGGCCAAGGACAACCTACCGGGCCATTATAACCTGGCATTACATAAGTTTGTTGTTGTTGAACTACTTGAGGTTGTGTTGAACCATAAGTAGTGGTAGTAGTAGTTTGTTGCACAGTACCATTAGTTACAACAGTTCCCGGTACCCCTACATTCATATTAAAATTTACACCTAAATCTGGGTCATTCACACCTACAGACATTGTTGCTCCTCCGCTAGGAGCTACTCCTGTTCCACGTGTAGTTGTGGTGGTGGTTTGTGTTACAGTTCCTGGTTGTTGAACAACAACAGGCTGAGTGTTGTAAACTGGTTGTGGCTGTGGAGTTCGTTGTATTTGAGGTTGGCCGTATGGAACTTCAGATAACAAACGAATAACGTATTTCTCTTTATCATCAGTTTTTACGTCTGAAGAATCTCTCAAATTTGCATCCCTTGCAACTTGATTTCCCATTTTGTTGAGTGTTTTTCCAACTCCGGTTTGTTTTTTAGGTCTAATGTTGAAAGTACGTTCTAAAAATGGTTCTAAAACTATAGTAGAAGTAACAACTCCTAAAGTTTGGTCTTCGAAGATTGCTTTCATTTTGTAATTACCTGGAGCTAAGTCAGTTAATTTAACATTAGTCGCTGGTACTTCATTATACTTCAAGCCATTCATCACTACTGTAAATTTTTCACCATTTTCAGCAAAGAAGATTAAATTAGAATTTTGCGCAATTATGTTTGAGAGAAACAAAAAAGATGCGATAATTAAAGGTACTATTTTTTTCATAATTTTTTTTTTAGTGGCATCGGCCGTTTTCAAATGGTGTGCCAAAGGTAAGGGAAAAATAAATTAGGTGAAAATTTTGAATTTGAATCAGATTTCTTAAACATGAGCCCAATCAAATTGGTCTAGCTCTTCAATGCAGTGTTTCAAAAGATTTATTGAATCTTCTACATCTTGTTTGTTAACCATTTCTATTACTTGATGTATATGTCTTGTAGGGATACTAACTGCTCCAGTTATAGCTCCTCCGGCAGTCATTCTTTGAATTCCTGAAGTATCTGTTCCCCCACCAGTTAAAATCTCAGCTTGCCAAGCAATGGCGTGTTTATCTGCAATAGTTTTCATGTATTTTACCATCCTGGAATCGCAAATCACAGAAGTATCCATAATCTTTATTCCAGCTCCTTTTCCTAATTTAGTAACTTGTTCATATTCTTTTGAACCAGGAACATCGTAGGCAATTGTTGTATCCAAGCCAAAACCAAAATCAGGTTTGATTCCTAAAGTAGCAACCTGCGCTCCTCTTATTCCAACTTCCTCTTGTACAGTAAAAACGGCAAAAAGATCATACGGAACTTCATTTAATCTCTTAAGTGTTTCAATAAGTATATAAACTGATATTCTATTATCTAAAGATTTACAGTTAACGCAATCGCCCATTTCAATCAATTGACGCTCTCTGGTTATTGTATTTCCAATTTGAACAATCTCTTTTACTTCAGAAGACTTCATACCTGTATCAATAAAAAAGTCAGAAATCTTTGTTGGTTTTTCTCTTTCTTCAGGCGACATTAGGTGAATGGATTTAGAGCCCATTACCCCAATAACATCTGTAACACCATGAATAATTACTCTTTGCGCAGTTAATGTTTTTGGATCAAATCCCCCAAGCGTTGTAAAACGAATAAACCCATTTTCATCTATGTGTGTTACCATGAAACCAATTTCGTCCATGTGCGCTGCAACCATTACTTTTTTGTTGGTTTTGCCCTTTTTAAATATAGTAACATTACCCATATTATCTACAGAAACATTATCTCCAAGATTGGTAGTTTCTTGAAGAATCAATCTTCTAATTGGATGTTCATATCCTGGAGCTCCAGGAGCTTCACAAATTTCCTTTAGTAATGAAATATTCATTTCTTTTTTTGATTATTCTACAAAACTAACTTTTAACATGTTAGCTTTCCCAAATTCATGCATAGGAATGCTTGCAACATTTATAATAACCTCATCAGTGCTAATGTAGCCTTGCTTTTTCAATATATTTTTAATATCTGAAATAGTATGGTCTGTACTCACTAATTTATCATAATAAAAACCCTTAACACCCCAAATAAGGTTTAAGGTATTTAATAAAGCCTTGTTACTTGTAAAAATAAAAATGTTAGCTTTTGGTCTGAAGCTAGAGATTCTGAAAGCGGTGTAACCAGAATGTGTCATTCCAATTATTGCAGATGCTTTGGTTTGTTCAGCCATGGTGCATGCATTATAGCAAATCGCATCGCTAATCATTTTTACTTTTGAAGAGCTTGCCTTATGCTCTTTATGATAAATACCTTCGAATCCTTCTACTCTAGAAATAATTTTTTGAACGGTTTCTATTACTCTAACCGGAAAAGCTCCAACAGAAGTTTCTCCGCTCAGCATCACGGCATCTGCACCATCCATAACAGAGTTTGCAACGTCATTAACCTCTGCTCTGGTTGCATTGTAATTTGTAATCATGCTTTCCATCATTTGAGTTGCTATAATGATAGGAATAGAAGCTTCTAAGCACTTTTTAACAAGCATTTTCTGAATTAAAGGTAAATTCTCCATTGGAATCTCTACACCTAAATCGCCACGGGCAACCATTAAAGCATCTGTATTCTTGATAATTTCGTCTATCTCATCAATTGCTTCAGGCTTTTCGATTTTTGCGACGACTCTTGCGTTCTTATTATTTTTTTGAATAATATGTTTCAATTCCAAAATATCACTTGCTCTTCTTACGAAAGAAAGTCCTATCCACTCAATATCATTATCAAGTGCGAATTTTAAATCTTCTAAGTCTTTTTTGGTTAAACAAGGCAATGATACTTTTGTGTTTGGTAGATTTACTCCTTTCTTGGAAGACAAAATACCTCCATGCATTACAGTTGCTACAACTTCATCGTCCTTATTTGTTTCTTTAACTTGCAATACGATTTTACCATCATCTACTAGAATTGTTTCACCAGCTTTTACATCCTGCGGAAATTGAGGATATGTTATATAAACTTTAGCAGAGGTTCCAATCAATTTATGAGTGGTAAAAATGATATCATTCCCTTTTATTAATTCAACACCATTATTTTCAACTTCGCCGATTCTTAGCTTGGGACCTTGTAAATCTGCTAAAATTGCAGTATTGAAACCCTTTTCTTCATTGATTTCTCTAATATATCGAATAACTCGCCCATGATCTTCGTAAGAACCATGGCTAAAATTAACACGACAAACATCTACACCTGCTGAAATTAATTGAGTAAGGACTTCTTTTGTTGAAGTTGCAGGACCAAGAGTTGCAATTACTTTTGTTTTACTTTGAACTTTTGACATAATTAAAAAATGATGTTATCTTTTGATTTTAAGGAATTTATATCAATCGAAAATGCCGTAATTACATTTTCAATCTGTTTTATTTTTTTAACAATTTTTTCTTGATCTAACAATTCAGTTTCTCCTACAATTTTAAGAAAATAGTCAGTTTGCTTTTGCTCAGGAATTAAATTTACAGATAAACTTTTATTTGAAATGATTGAATAGTGCAAATCGTTTTCAGTATCGATATGGTTAAAAAGAGAAAAGAAGATATCTACTTTTTTTTTCTGATGTAAACTTGAAATATCATTAACGTCTCTAATCAAATCAATTTCGAGTTGTTTATTTAAATGCCAACAGAGTTTATAGTCATCTAATTGTGAGCATATACCTATTAGAATAAACTCATAATCAATATAATCTGTTAAAGTTATCTTCTTCATTACTGTGCACGAATATAAGGCACATTGTTGAATAAACACTAAGGGAATTAATTCTCCGAAAAAATTGCAGCGCATGCGTTTTCTGCAGCAGCTTGCTCAGCGTATTTCTTTGAAAATCCAATTCCTTCGCCTTTAGGGACATCATCGACCAACACAGTAACATAATACAACTTCTGTTTTTCTCTATCTAATTCTTCTCGGGCGTCGAATAGAATAGTTTTACGAGATCTTTGAGCCCAATTTATCAATTTGGATTTAAAGTTTAAATCTTGATTTTCTAAGTCTTCTATATCTACATGAAACTTAATGATTCTTGAGTAAACAATTTTTTCTGTAAACTTAAATCCTTTATCTAGGTATATAGCTCCAATTAAGGCTTCGAATGTATCTCCACATATTGACTTGTAAAGTTTGTTAGAAGCATCGTATTGAATTAACTTATCAAGTCCAATTTTTAATGCTAATTTGTTTAAGTATGCACGACTTACCATCTTAGAGCGCATTTCTGTAAGAAACCCTTCGTCTTTATAAGGGAACTTTTTAAATAAATAATCAGTAATAATCGCTCCTAAGACAGAATCTCCAAGAAATTCAAGTCTTTCATTTGAATCTTTAACTCCATCTTTAATTTCTTTCGCTATAGAACGGTGTCTAAATGAAAGTTCATAAAGCCGAATATTATTAGGCCAAAAACCAAGTAAGTTTTTTATAGAATGATGGGTAGCTGTTTTAGGTAAAAACCTTTTTAAAACAGAAAGCATTGATTATGGAATAAATTTACGCACAATAACAGAAGCATTGTGCCCTCCAAATCCGAAAGTATTGCTTAATGCAGCATTAACTACCCTATGCTGCGCTTTATTAAAAGTAAAATTCAATTTTGGGTCTAATGCAGGGTCAATATTCTCCTGATTTATTGTTGGAGGAACTATATCATTTTGAACCGAGAGGATACAAGAAATTGCTTCTACTGCGCCAGCTGCGCCTAACAAATGTCCTGTCATTGATTTTGTAGAACTGATATTCAATTTGTAGGCATGGTCTCCAAAAACACCTAAAATTGCTTTTGTTTCTGCTATATCGCCTAAAGGGGTAGATGTACCATGAACATTAATGTAATCAATTTCTTCTGGACCCATGCCAGCGTCATTTAAGGCACTTTTAATCACGTTTAAAGCACCTAAACCTTCAGGATGAGGAGCAGTTATATGATGAGCGTCTGCGCTACAACCTCCACCCACAACTTCGGCATAGATTTTAGCTCCACGTGCCAGTGCATGCTCTAATTCTTCTAAAATAAGTGCACCACCACCTTCTCCCATAACAAACCCATCTCTGGAAACATCAAAAGGACGAGAGGCCGTTTTAGGCGAATCATTTCTCTCAGATAAGGCATGCATGGCGTTAAAACCACCCATAGCAGGCTCATTTACAGCCGCTTCAGAACCACCCGTAATCATAACATCAGCTTTACCCATGCGAATATAAAACATGGAATCTATGATGGAATTAGTAGAAGAAGCGCAAGCTGAAACTGTTGTAAAATTTGGACCTCTAAATCCGAATCTCATTGAAATATGACCGGATGCGATATCTGCAATCATTTTAGGAATAAAGAACGGACTAAAACGAGGAGTACCGTCGCCCTTTGAAAAGGCATCAACTTCTTTGTAAAAAGTCTCCAATCCGCCAATTCCTGATCCCCAAATAACGCCAGAGCGGTCTGGATCAAATGTTTCTTCAGTTAGTCCTGCGTCTTTATAAGCTTCATCAGCTGCATAAAGCGCGTATTGAGCATATAGATCGAGTCGACGAACTTCCTTTTTATCTATTACAGTTGAAGGATCAAAATTTTTGACTTCGCATGCAAAGCGGGTTTTAAATTTTGAACAATCGAAATGAGTAATAAAATCGGCACCACTCACGCCATTGATAAGTGCATTCCAAAAATCGGGAATGTTATTACCAAGAGGAGTTACAGCACCAAGGCCAGTTACGACGACTCGTCTCAAATTATATGCTTGATTAAAAAAATCACTTCGAATTTTTTTCGATGTAGGTAACTGCATCACCTACTGTTCCGATATTTTCGGCTTGATCATCAGGTATTGCAATATTGAATTCTTTTTCAAATTCCATTATTAATTCAACGGTATCGAGTGAATCGGCACCTAAATCATTTGTAAAAGAAGCTTCCGTGGTTACTTCGCTTTCGTCTACACCAAGTTTATCTACGATAATGGCTTTAACGCGGGCAGAAATGTCTGACATTTGTTTTGTATCTAAAATTTTGTGCAAAGAAACATCTTACAAAAATATAAACAAAATATTTTTTCATATCTTATGATTAATAAGGCTTTCGAATAGGTCTATGGATGTTAATAGAATCTTTAATAATCCATAATAATTTGGTTGAAATGCCCTATTTTAGCGCCTTAACATGGGTTTTTTAATGCAAAAATTAGTCATCTTTGGATCAGGAAAAGGGAGTAACGCCCGAAGAATAATTGAATATTTTAGCCAACACAATGATATTAAAGTAGTTGCACTTGCAAGTAATAAGCCGAGAAGAGGTTTTTTGGACATTTCTTATGACTTTCGTATCAATTTAGAGATAATTAAAGGTGAAGAATTAAGTGACCCGAAGTGGCTAGCTCATTTCAAAATGACCTATCGGCCAGATTTAATTGTTTTAGCTGGATTTTTAAAAAAAATCCCTATTCCATTTATTGATACGTTCCCTGGATTGATAATTAACATACATCCATCACTTCTTCCTAAATTTGGGGGAAAGGGCATGTATGGTACTTATGTGCATGATTCAGTAATAGCAGCCAATGAAAGATATAGTGGAATTACAATTCATCAAGTAAATGAGAAATATGATGAAGGAGCTATACTTTTTCAAGAAAAGGTTACTCTAGATGATAATGAAACGAGCAAAAGTCTAGCTGAAAAGATTCATGAATTGGAATATAAACATTTACCTGAGTTTATTGAAAAATATTTAAATAAAGAAAAAGAGGAAATGTTATAAATCAATTTTAATTACTTAAAGAAATTGGCAATAGAAATTTATACAGATGGCTCTTCTAGAGGCAATCCTGGGCCTGGTGGTTATGGAACAATTCTAAGAATGGGGGAACATTATAAGGAATTGAGCGGAGGATACCGGCTTACTACTAATAACAGAATGGAATTATTGGGGGTAATTAAAGGCTTAGAAGCATTAAAAAAGCTCAATAGTGAAGTTACAGTTTACTCTGATTCTAAATACGTTGTAGATGCTATAAATTTAAAATGGGTTTTTTGTTGGGTGAAAAAGGATTTCAAAGACAAGAAAAATAAAGATTTGTGGATTCGATTACTAGAGATTTATAAAAAACATCAAGTAAAGTTTGTTTGGATTAAAGGTCATAATGCACACCCCGAAAATGAAAGGTGCGATTTTCTGGCAGTAACAGCCGCTTCAGGCGTTAATTTAATGGTAGATAAAGAGTACGAGTCCTTAGTATAAATTAATGTTTTACAATAATTGGAAGGGCATAGTTTGATGATTCACTTTCAACTTTTATAAAATACAAACCTGAAGAAAAATGTTGAACATAGAATTGTTCTGTTGCTTTTGCTTTTTCGCATTTAGCAGAAACAATTCTACCAGTTGCATCTAACAAAGTGATATTACAATTTTGAGGTATGTTACTTATATTCAAATATTCCTGAGCAGGATTTGGATATAAAGATATCCTATCATTTCTCAATAAATCATTTCCTGTCACAGTAATCGTTCTTTGGGAGGTATCACTTCCACATTCATTAGAGACAATTAATTTTATAAATGTTGAAGAATTGACGAGTTCGATTGTTAACTCTGGTTCAGTGCCAACAACGTTTTCATTTACAATCCATTGGAACGAAACTACATTACTAATGTTTGCATTTGCAATTATTGAGCTTCCTAAAAGTTGTGTTGAAAACTCGGATAATGGCTTTGATTTTACAAAAACACTATCAATTGTTTCTAATCCGGAAAATGAATTTACGGTAGTTTTAAACTTAATCCAATTATTAAAAACTGAGTTTGGAATTAAAAAATCAAAGGATTCTGAAGTATTCAAAGTAATTGATTCAGAATAAAATTCTTGACTGGGATTTTCTGCATAACAAATAACTGTAGCTGCTTCATTAATAAGATTACCAGATAAATTATACGCTAAATTGATTAAAGCATCAGAATCGCATATTAAACTAGAATTTATTTCTGAAGAAAGTATATACGAAGCTGAAAATTCTGTAAAAACTCCTGGACTTAAGTTATAGTAACTTCCGCTTCCTGTTACACATAAAGATCTTGCCCTAACTAAGTAGATATTAAGATTCGGTAATGGTGAAGGGTCTATAAAATTAGTTTGATTTGCTGTTGTAGCTCCAATCTGAACAAAGTTTCCATTGTAGCTATTAGCTCTGAATATTAAATAATTTGCTGCTGCGTCTCCATTTGATTGCCAAGAAATGTTTACCGCATTTGAGTTTGAAATTGCACTGCTACTAATATTAAGTGGAGCTTTTTCATAAATCAACCTAAGCGTTGGGTCTCCCATCATACATATATGGGTTCTTCTGTAATAATTGTCAGCAATTGGATTTGCTAGATTATGATAGTTCTGATTATTGTTCCAAATATTTTCAAGTAGGGTTTCACCAATAGTTCTATCTAAACCGAACATATGAAAATAATGTGAAGGATTAGCAGCAGCGATTTGCGTAAGTGAAGTTCCTGGTGCAGCAATGCACATTCTTTGAAAATTACAGATGTTATCCCAGTCGGGAAAATAGCGTCCATATGTCCAATTAAAAACAGAATTAAATGCGGTCATTGTACCAATTTGACCTGCTGTAGAAATGTTATCAATATTAGTGTATCCAGCTGTTCCGCCAATAAAAGACATTTTATAAGAATTGCTGCTTATGCCATTATGGAAGTTTTGAAAACCTGAATAATACCAGCCGAAAAATGGATAATCTTGATAAATAGAGTCGGTTAAGGCTGGGAAACTATTTCCATAAATTTTTCCATAATACTCAGTAAAACCGTTTGCTTGGGGATTGTTGCCCCAAAGAAATGGCAATAAGTTATCAATATAACCACCTCCATTTGTTTGAAAAGAACTTACACGAAAAGCATGGTCTTTCGCAAAATATCTTCTTGTAAGATCTACTTCATCTAAGCCAGCAAAACAAGGAAGATTTGATAAATCTACCCTACCAATTGCAAATTCAGGTTTTGAAGAGAGTATATTCGTGTCAAATTTGCCATCTCCAGGAATATTATCATTTTCGTCTCTTGCAGCATTGGTCCAATTCATAATAGAATCTGTCCAAACTCCATCCATATCCGCGTAATATACATCAGAAGGCCACGCTCCTCTATGGTCCCAAGTATCGTCATTCATCATTACACCACTGTAAGGTACAGGAACGTGACCAATTAAATAAATATACGCTTTTTCAGAATTATCTAACGAAGAATAAATAGATTGTATACTGCTTTTAACTTCATTTGGTGTGGCAGTTTCGCTAACATCAAACCTTATAACTTTATAACCATCTGCTATTAAATCTTTTCGCATTGTTTCTAACTCAATTCCTAAACTATCTGCAATTAAGTTGGAAACTACCAAAATAGCATTGCCTCGACTTGTTATTGCTGGTAATTCACAACCGGCCATAATGTAACCGCTATATGTTCCACCTCCTACAAAGCGTGTAAATCTATATTCGTAAGTTGTACCAGGAAGCTGATCCGAAGCTAAAAAATAATTTTTAATAAGAGAACCACCTGCAAGGACAGGAGATCCCCAATAATTAGGATATAAAGGAGCTCCCCAAACTGTATCGCCAGGTGAACGGCGGTAAACATCATGCGCCACCCATTGTTCTTGTGTCCAATGAATTTTTATGCCTGCATTTCCTAAGCACTCTACTCTATTGCTAAACATGAAGTAGTTGGGAATGCATTGAGAAAACATATTTTGAGAAAATGTAATCGACAAAACTACAACTAAGGTAAAAAGTATATTTCTTCTCATAATTTCTAATGTTTTAGTTTTATGTAAATGTAATAGCAATTGATAAATATAAGAACTAGCAAATATGACAAAATAGCCGTTAAACTTTCATATCATCAGCAATTTACAAAAAAAGGGTACTTAAAATTCGGAATTTTAAAAAAATAAGAAAGGGAAGTATTTGTGACGGAAGCCAAAAAAGCCCATTTGTTTAAATGGGCTCAATATTCTAAAACTATCAAAAAAGGAGGAATGCTGCGGCCACGATTGAAGCAAATAGCTCTTTATTAATTGCAATAGCAAATTAATAAAGACTATGGCTGAAAGCGTGAAATGCCGCCCAAAAAATTTTAATCAACTACATTTGCAACTAGGAAGTCGCGGTTCATTCGGGCAATATTTTCTAGGCTAATTCCTTTAGGACATTCTACTTCGCAAGCGCCAGTGTTTGTGCAGTTTCCAAAGCCTTCCGCATCCATAATTTCGACCATTTTCTTAACACGTATATGTCTTTCTGGTTGACCTTGAGGCAATAAAGCTAATTGAGAAACTTTCGCTGAAACAAATAACATAGCAGAAGCATTTTTACAAGTTGCTACGCAAGCACCACATCCAATACAAGAAGCAGCATCGAAGGCTTTATCTGCATCTGTTTTAGGAATCAATATTGAATTTGCATCTACCGGATTTCCTGTGTTTATTGAAACGTATCCTCCAGCTTGAATAATTCTATCGAAAGCAGAACGGTCAACCATTAAGTCTTTAACGATAGGAAAAGCAGTTGCACGCCAAGGCTCAACAGTAATAGTTTCTCCATCTTTGAAGTGGCGCATGTGGAGCTGGCAAGTTGTGGTTCCTTTTAAAGGTCCGTGAGGTCTGCCATTGATATACATAGAACACATTCCGCAAATACCTTCCCTGCAATCGTGGTCGAAAGCTATAGTATCTTCACCTTTGCGCACCAAATCATCATTTAATATATCAAACATTTCTAGGAATGACATGTCTTCTGACACATGATCCATTTGATATGTTTTGAACTCGCCTTTATTTTCTGCGTTTTTTTGACGCCAAACTTTTAATGTTAATTTCATAGCCTTGTTGATACTTAATTATTTATAACTGCGCTGCACTAATTTAATATTGTCGAATACCAATTGCTCTTTGTGCAATACTTCCGGTTGATTTTCACCAGTAAATTCCCAGGCAGCAACATAAGCATAGTTGTTATCATCACGCAGGGCTTCTCCTTCAGGTGTTTGATATTCTTCACGGAAATGTCCTCCGCAACTTTCATTGCGATTTAAGGCATCATCAATCATTAGTTCACCAAGCTCTATTAAATCTGCAACACGCAAAGCTTTTTCTAGTTCAGGATTAGTTTCGTTAGCTGCTCCAGTAATGCGAACATTTGACCAAAATTCTTTTTTTATTTCCTGAACAATTTTCTTTGCTTTTATGAGACCTTCAGCACTTCTGCCCATTCCGCAATATTCCCACATGGTTAATCCTAATTTTTTGTGGAAAAAATCAACAGGTTCTGTACCTTGGATTGACATCAACTTTTGGATACGCTCATTTACTGCTTTTTCGGCTTCTTCAAAAGCTGGGTGGCTGGTTGGAATGGCCTTGGTTCCGATTTCTTTTGATAGAAAATCTCCAATAGTAATAGGAAGTACAAAATAACCATCCGCCAAACCTTGCATGAGCGCAGAAGCGCCTAATCTATTGGCACCATGGTCTGAAAAATTACATTCTCCTGTTGCATATAATCCTGGAACGGTTGTCATTAAATTATAGTCTACCCAAAGTCCGCCCATTGTATAGTGCACTGCAGGATAAATTCGCATAGCGTTTGTATATGGATCTTCGCCGGTTATTTTATCATAAATTTCAAATAGGTTGCCGTAACGTGCTTCAATGGTATCTTTTCCTAACCTATTGATTGCGTCACTAAAATCTAAGTATACTGCCATTTTTGATGTACCAACCCCGTAACCCGCATCACACCTTTCTTTAGCTGCTCTTGAAGCAATGTCGCGAGGTACCAAATTTCCAAAAGCAGGGTAGCGGCGTTCTAAGTAGTAATCTCTTTCATCTTCAGGAATTTCAGAAGGTTTGCGGTTATCCCCTTTTGCTTTTGGTACCCAAATTCTGCCATCGTTTCTAAGAGATTCAGACATCAAAGTAAGTTTTGATTGGTGGTCTCCAGAAACTGGAATACACGTTGGGTGAATTTGAGTAAAGCAAGGATTTCCGAAAAATGCACCTTTCTTATGCGCTCTCCAGATTGCAGTTACATTGCAGCCCATTGCGTTTGTTGAAAGAAAGAAAACGTTACCGTAACCACCAGTAGCCATAACAACTGCATGGCCAAAATAGCGTTCTATTTTTCCATTAGTAAGGTTTCTGGCAATAATACCTCGTGCTTTTCCATCGATAATAACTACATCCAACATTTCGTGTCGTGTGAACATTTCAGCTTGTTTGCGCCCAATTTGGCGGCTTAGAGCCGAATATGCTCCCAATAAAAGTTGTTGACCTGTTTGCCCTTTTGCATAAAAAGTTCTAGAAACCTGAACACCACCAAAAGAACGATTGTCTAATAAGCCTCCATATTCACGCGCAAATGGAACACCTTGGGCCACACATTGGTCAATAATAGAAGTACTAACTTCGGCCAAGCGATGCACATTTCCCTCGCGAGAACGGTAATCTCCTCCTTTTATGGTATCATAGAAAAGACGGTGAACACTATCGCCATCGTTAGAATAATTCTTAGCTGCATTGATACCGCCTTGTGCAGCAATACTATGAGCTCTTCTAGGGCTATCCTGAAAACAGAAAACCTTTACTTTATATCCCATTTCGGCAAGGGAAGCAGCTGCGGAAGAACCAGCAAGTCCAGAACCAACTACAATAATCTCGATGTGGCGTTTATTAGCTGGATTTACAAGTGGAATAGTTGCTTTGTATTTTGTCCATTTCTCAGCGATAGGTCCTTCAGGTATTTTAGCATCCAATTTCATAGCTAGAGATATATTTAAAGGTTTAGAATTAAAAAGTAAAGAGGCATAGCTGCGAATAAAGCAGGAATAATTACGGCAAAAAGTATCATCCCAACATTTTTTATGATAGGAGTATATTTATGGTGATTTAGGCCTAAGGTTTGAAAACCACTTTGGAATCCATGATACAAGTGAAATGCAATGGCAAACATAGATACAACATACAATGCAACGTACCAAACTTGAGAAAATGCTTCAGCAACTACACTATACATATCTTTGTAGAGCAAATCACTGCCATCATATTGAATGGTTGGCATAGAGCCGAATTTCATTTCGAACCAAAAGCTGCGCATATGTACGATTAAGAATATCAGGATAACACTTCCCAGAATACCCATATTTCTTGATGACCATGTAGAACTTTTAGATTGGTTAACGAGTGCGTAGGATTCAGGTCTTGCTTTTCTGTTTGATAATGTAAGCGTTAATGAATAAAAAATATGTAATAATATAAATGCATAATTTACATAAGCAACTATTTTAATGAGGGGATTGTGAGTCATGAAATAAGTATACTCATTAAATGCTTGTCCTCCATCGTCTTTAAAAAGAGCCAGATTACCCAACATGTGAATAATTAAGAATGTACATAAAAACAAACCAGAAAGCGCCATTATATATTTGCGTCCGATGGATGATTGAATAATTCCTGCCGTAACAGTTGCCATATTAAATAATTTTAAGTGCGTGCAAATGTAATTATTGAATTGCTGCTGTCAAACACTAAATTGACCAAACAAATAAAAACTAAAAATTGTTTTCATTATATATTAATTGAATACCGTAAAACACGTAATTGAACTACCTGGAATGTGGTATTTATACATCATGGGAGCTCGCCTTAAAAAATATAATTGTTTAATTGTAAGTAAATTAAAAATTCAATATAGAATCATTATAAATTAGGAAAATTCTGAAAAATACTGAAACAATTTATCTTTGCTACGTAAAAATCAACCTATGAAAACAAATTTATTTATAAGAATTGCCATTGCATCAGCTGTGATGACATTAGCATCTTGCGACAAGAAAGAAGAAGATTTACCTGCTCCGGTGACTCCTCCAGCAGCTAGTGCCCCAGCAACAATTAATCCTGCAGGTGCAGATGCTTTTGGAGCTTTGATTGCACTTCAAACGGCAAATTATGTAGCGGTTCCATTTTTAGGAGAAATTAATCAACCTGTAAATACAGGAGTTGCATTTTTTGGCAATTTATCTGGAGGAACCTATGTAGATGCAGGAAACGTTACAATCAATGCTAAAGCGCTAACAAAGCAGACAAACAATACATACATATACACTCCATCTGCAACAGATCCTTTAGGTCCAGATTTGAGCGACAATGTTACTTGGAACGTTACAGGAAATTCAGGAAACTCAGCTCCAGCATTGAATAATGTAATTCCTATGCAATCTTTTCCAGTTGCACCGAAGTATGATGGAGTAACAAGCATTCCTAGAAATGCAGCATTTACTGTATCTTCTACCACCTTAATAACTGGGGCAGATACAACCTACTTCTCTTTATACTCTCCAACAACATTTTTGCAGAAAAGAGTTGATGGAGATGTACAATCTGTAACTTTCACAGCTACCGAAATGGCAACATTAGGTGCCGGAACTGGATATGTTCAAATAGCACCATATTCAATGAGTAACCAAACTTTTGATGGTAAGAAAATGTATTTTATAAACGAATCGGTAGTAACAAAGTCTGTAACTTTCAATTAAGCAATTAAACTAACCTGAATTGGAAAGTCGCCCTACAAGACGGCTTTTTTTATTTGAAATAATTACTAATTGTTTAATTACCTTACAATTATAAGTTCTTGCAATACTTAATTGTAAATTAGCGTTTTGTTTTTTGAATGTTATGTATAAGCAAAGAGATGATGATGAATTAATTGAGCTACCTTTATTTAGGCAGATAAAAATTGTTGCTTTTTTAAGTGCTTTTTTTTCATCAGTTTTATTAGTCGATTTTTTACTTCCATCGAAATCAAAAACAGAAATAGTGAGCCACAGACTTTTTGAAAAAGAAAGTAGCCGATTTGGGGGTACAAATTATAACTTACGAATAACAACAAAGAGTTTCGAGATTAAGGCAGAAACAGATTTATTTGATGATGCCAAAGAAAAAACACCAATTGAAATTCATTATTCACCAATATTCAATTTTATTAAAAGGGTGAAAGGTAAAAGAATTGATAACCAAAAAAAGTTTAATCACAAACCTATTGAACCATTATTTAGGGGATTTGCTTCATTTCCATTAGCCCTTTTATTTTTGGGTTTATTTGCATACTTTTATAAAGGAGAAGAAACAATAGCTTATGTAAGTGGTATTCTATCAATTATAGTATTAACAACAATGTTAATGGTCTTTTAGCAAGTAAAATGACTATAATTGCAGCGTGATAAAACAAGCCGCTTTATTAATTTCATGGGTTTTCCAACCTATTTTGATGCCATTTTATGGGACTTTATTGTTGTTTAATCTTTCATATTATGGCTTCAATTTGCTGCAACCAAGCGTTGTGTATTTTGTGCTTGTAAGCACCTTCCTTTTTACTGTTGCTTTGCCTGGGAGCATGATTTTGATGTTAAAAAAAATGAATTTCATTTCAAGTATTCATTTGAATAGAAGAAGTGAAAGAAAATACCCAATAATTTTTACGATACTGTTTCATGTGGCTAATTATTATTTTCTTACTAAGATTCATCTTCCTTTTATTTACTATGTATTTCTACTTTCTGGTATTTTCTCTTTGATTGTTACTTTTTTAGTAAGCTACTTTTGGAAAATAAGCATGCATACTACAGGAATTGGAGGGCTGTGTGGAGTTTTCTTTGCTTGTTTATTGATTTGGGGAATTGATACAAGACTTTTAATTGGGTCTTTATTTTTAATGGCTGGAATGATTGGCTCTGCAAGACTTATTCTAAATGCCCATACTTCTGGACAAGTTTATGCAGGATTTTTGGCTGGATTTGTTCCACAAATACTTCCGTTATTTTTGTTTATGTTCGGAAGAAAGTAAGAATTAGTAATAAAATTTTACATAAATAATACTTGCAAATTACCACAAAGCAATTACTTTTGCATTCCCAAAAAATTGGGGCTTGTAGCTCAGGGGTTAGAGCGCCGGACTCATAATCCGTTGGTCGTAGGTTCGATTCCTACCAGGCCCACACAAATAAAAAGGCGAGGCATTTAATAGTGTGTCGCCTTTATTTTTTAACCATATGATTTACGAAAATCAAACAATAGATGCCATTATCTTCGATTTGGGAGGAGTAATTTTAAATATTGACTATCAATTACCTGTAAAGGCTTTCAAAAAACTAGGGATTGAAAATTTTAACGAATTATTTTCTCAAGTTACACAAAGTAACCTTTTTAATGATTATGAAACAGGTAATATTACTTCAGAAGATTTTATCAAAGAGATTAAGAAGCAATTGCCTGAAGATACAAGTGAAGAGGCTATTATAAATGCCTGGAATTCTATTTTACTCGATTTACCTGAAGAACGGTTATTTTCTTTAGAAAAAGCGGCAGAAAACCATCGCATATTCCTGCTTTCGAATACAAATGCACTTCATATTGATAGCTTTAATCAATATTTATTAAACAATTTACAATTACCTTCATTGGAGCCTTTTTTTGAAACATTATATCTTTCATACGAAGTTGGTTTAAGAAAACCCGATTTAAGAATATTTGAATATGTGCTTCAAGATGCAGGCTTAGCGCCAGAAAGAACTTTATTTATTGACGATTCTATTCAGCACATTCAAGCGGCATCTGAATTGGGTATCTTAACAAAGCATCTTGTAAATGAAGATATCACAACATTTTTAGAAGGTAAAATTTAATATTTCAAATAGCACCAGGCTTTTCCTAATTTTGACAACATTAATTGATTCATTATGAGCGACGATAAAAAAATAATTTTTTCAATGGTGAAGGTTTCTAAAACCTTTCCTCCTCAAAAACAAGTTTTGAAAGACATATATCTTTCTTTTTACTATGGTGCCAAAATCGGAATTATAGGTTTAAACGGATCGGGGAAATCAACATTGCTTAAAATAATAGCAGGTGTTGAAAAATCTTTTAATGGCGATGTTGTATTTTCACCTGGCTACAAAGTTGGATACCTTGAGCAGGATCCAAAATTAGATGATAGTAAAACAGTTATTGATATTGTGCGAGAAGGAGTTCAACCTATAATGGATTTGCTTGCAGAATATAATGAAGTAAACGAAAAAATGGGGCTGGAAGAATATTATTCTGATGGCGACAAAATGGACAAATTGCTCACTCGACAAGGAATCCTTCAGGATGAAATTGATGCAAAGAACGCATGGGAAATTGACAATACACTTGAAAGAGCTATGGATGCTTTAAGATGTCCAGAATCTGATAGAATTATTGGAACACTTTCGGGAGGTGAAAGAAGAAGAGTAGCACTTTGCAGATTACTTTTACAGCAGCCCGAGATTCTGTTACTAGATGAGCCTACGAACCATTTAGATGCCGAATCGATTGATTGGCTAGAGCAACACTTGCAAAATTATTCAGGAACTGTAATAGCCATAACGCACGACAGGTATTTCTTAGATAATGTTGCAGGCTGGATCCTAGAATTAGACCGTGGCGAGGGTATTCCTTGGAAAGGAAATTACAGCAGTTGGTTGGAGCAGAAAGGGAAACGATTACAACAAGAAGAAAAAACCGAATCAAAACGTCAGAAATCTCTTGCAAGAGAATTAGAATGGGTAAGACAAGGTGCGAAAGGAAGACAAACAAAACAAAAAGCCCGTTTGCAAGCTTATGATAAAATGATGGGTGAGGATGTGAAAGAAAAAGAAGAAAAACTGGAAATCTTTATTCCAAATGGTCCTCGCCTTGGAAATGAGGTAATAGAAGCAATTGATGTTTCGAAAGGATTTGGTGATAGATTACTATATGAACACTTAAGTTTTAGGCTTCCTCCAGCTGGAATTGTAGGTATAATTGGTCCAAATGGAGCTGGAAAAACTACACTTTTCAAAATGATAATGAAGCAGTTAGAACCGAATGAAGGCTCATTTAAAATTGGTGAAACAGTAAAAGTGGGATATGTAGATCAAACTCATGAGGAGTTAAATCCTGAAAAATCTGTTTGGGAAGTAATTACTGGAGGTAATGAGATTATTGAAATAGGAGGAAGAACGATGAATTCCAGGGCTTATGTAAGTCGTTTTAACTTTAATGGTGCTGACCAAGGTAAAAAAGTGGGAATATTATCGGGTGGAGAAAGAAACAGACTTCATTTGGCTATGGCGTTAAAATCTGAAGCGAATGTTTTATTACTCGATGAGCCAACTAACGATATAGATATCAATACGTTAAGAGCCTTAGAAGAAGGTTTAGAAAACTATGCTGGTTGTGCTGTGGTGATTAGTCACGACAGGTGGTTTTTAGATAGAATTTGCACACATATTCTTGCCTTTGAAGGTGATTCAAGCGTTTACTATTTTGAAGGTGGGTACACTGAATATGAGGAAAATAAGAAAAAAAGACTTGGAGATGTTGAACCTAAAAGAATTCGATATAAAAAACTTATTAATAACTAGTTTTTTTTTTAAATAGTTGTAAAGTATACGTAATGATTTATTAATTTTGTGGTATAAATTTATGTTATGTATTACAATTCAAAAGTTACGCTTAGTTTTAATGCCCAGGTTATAGAAAAGGCAAAAGAATACGCAGAGAAAAACGGCATTAGTCTTAGTAGACTTACAGAAATTTTATTGCGCAGGCTTACCTCAAATCCCTCCTACAATATTGAAGATTTTCCTGTTTCAGATTGGGTAAACCATGTTTCAGAAGGTAAAGCAGAATATATAGCTACTCCACCAGATTCCAAAAAAAGAAGAGATGTAATGAGGTCTAAAAAGGCTTCAAAATAAGATGCGCATTTTTGTAGATGCCAATATTTTAATAGCGGTAATTAACAAAGAAATGCCCTATTACGATGCTTGTGCAAGAGTTTTGAGTCTTAAAAATCATCCAAAAATTGAGATATTTTCATCCGCTTTAAGTTTTAGTATTACGGCTTATTTTGCAGAAAAAAAACATGGTGAAAAAGAAACGCGCAAACGAATGGAGTTACTGATGCAAAACATAAATATATGCAATTGCGGACAATCTGAAGTTCAACAAGCACTTGAAAATAAGAAAATTGGAGATTTGGAAGATGGCGTTCAGTATTACGCTGCCAAGAATTCTTCATGCGATTATATTGTAACTTATAACCAAAAAGACTTTTTCTTTTCTCAACTGGAAGTATTGCTTCCGGAAGAAATGCTAGGAAAATGCGTACATCTAATTAAAAATATGAAAAAATAAGGCTGAGTTTCGAAACGTATTGTTTTGCACCTTTACAAAAATTATTATGCTGTGAAATCAATCATCTTTTTTCTTCTTACATCAATTTTTTTACCTGTAAAAGCGCAGGTTTCGCTCACAGAGCAGATAAATGCGAAACTAAAAGAAGTAGAGCAGTTAAAGGAAAATGAAAAGCAATTAAAAGCTGAATTGGAGCGACTAAAACTTGCACGAATAAGAGTTGATTTAGAAAAAGAAGTTTTACCAGAGATTTTAGCGGGCGAAGAAGTTATAATGCATGCTGCAATGGCTCTAGTTTACAGCGAAAAAGACGAGCAGGCAAAATGGGTTGCTCATGTCATTACTCCAGATGTATCTTCGGGTTTAATTGGCAGAAGTAATGATTTTAGACCTGATAGTTTAATTAAAACCGGTTCTGCAACTGAAGAAGATTATTTCTTAAAAGAGTTGTTAGCAGATGGAACTTACAAGTACGATGGATTTGGATTTGACCGCGGACATTTGGCGCCATCGGCAGATTTTAGGTGGTCGGCAAAAGCATTGTCTGAGAGTTTCTATTATTCTAATATGTCACCTCAAAGGCCTGAATTTAATAGAGTTAGCTGGGCAAAATTAGAAGACCTGTTTAGATCTTATGTTGATAAAAACAAAACTGAATTGTATGTGGTAACTGGGCCATTATTAAGAGATGGTTTGCCTAAAGTAGAAAGGGCTAAAAACAAACCAACAATACCCGTTTATTACTTTAAAGTTGTCGTTGACAAAGCAAATAAAAGAGGAATTGGTTTCTTAATGCCAAACAAATTATGTGAAGGACCAACGGAAAGTTATTCTGTTTCGATTGATAGCATTGAAACACTAACAGGAATCAATTTTTTTGTTGCACTTCCCGATGATTTTGAAAACATAATCGAGGAGCAAAAAGATGTAAAACCTTGGATGTCACCAAAGGAGCAAAATGATGTGAAACCTTTAGACCCTACCGAACTTCCAAAAAAACATTTTAATACAGTTCAAGCAAAACTTTATAAAGGATTAAATGAAACTATAACTGTTTGCGGAACTGTGGTAAGTACTAAGCTTTCATCCAAAGGAAATATCTTTCTAAACTTAGATAAAGGATTTCCTAATCAGATTTTTACTGTAACGATATTCAAGGATAAAGTCATTAATTTTTCTTATTTACCAAATGAGGAATTATTCGGTAAAACAATTTGTATTGAAGGCAAAGTAGCTGATTTTAATGGAACACCATCGATGGTTGTAGAAGATGAGCATGCAATTAAATTTTTTGAAAATGAATAGATTATTGAAACTTGTAATTTGTCTTTTTCTTCCAATTATTGTTGGGGGAATTTCTGGATATATAACTGTTGAAGGGGTTCGGGGCTGGTATTTCACAATAAATAAGCCTTCATTTAATCCTCCAAATGAAATTTTCGGACCTGTTTGGACAGTCCTATATATTTTAATGGGTATTTCATTGTTTAGAATTAGTGATTTAAAAGCTAGTAAAGAAAGGAATCATGCTATATTTATATTTGGAATACAGTTAATACTGAATTTTTTATGGAGCGTTATATTTTTTAAATTTCATTTTGTTGGATTAGCGCTTTTAGATATTTCCATTCTATGGATTTTAATATTTATGATGATATTAAAATTCAGGAAATTAGATGCGATTGCAAGCTTCATTCAAATACCATATTTAATCTGGGTAAGTTTTGCAAGCATTCTCAACCTTTCAATATTATATTTAAATACTAATTAATGAATAAGGCTGAAATTCATGCGAAGTGTTTTGATATTATTGATTTTAAATTAAATGAACTACAAAAAGAGATTTCAGAATTGAATAGTTCAGTACAAAATGAAACAAAAAGCAGTGCTGGAGATAAACACGAGACTTCGAGAGCGATGATTCAGCAAGAGATAGATTTTGCAAATCAAAGGCTCAAAGAACTGCAATTAGCAAAAAATGATTTAAATAAAATAAATCCTTTCCTTGTAAATAAATCAATAAATACAGGAAGTTTAATTGAAACAAATATTGGTAATATTTATTTTGCTCTTGCACTAGGGAAAATAAAATATCAAAATTTAGATTTTAATGTACTTAGCATTCAATCGCCAATTGGTGAATTATTAAAAGAGAAAAATAAGGGTGATAAAGTAATTTTAAATGGAAAAGAAGTAATTATTCATTCGATTTATTAATAATCTTTATTCTTAATACACGCTGGATTTCCTGGAGAATTATAAGTGCAAAAATAACCACATTGGGCAATAACCTCTTTGTAATATTTTGAATCTTTAAAATTATCGTTCATCATTTTGAAATATACTCCAGCGTTAAAATCTCCAGTTTCTTCTCCCCAGGAATTTTCTAACCAAGTATTGTGTTCGCATTTGGCCAGCATCCAAGCGCATTTAGCTTTAAACTCCTTGTTATTAGAAAGCGATAGTGCCAATAAATAGTTCTTTTCTGCTTCTTTCATGCTATAATATACACCAACTTCTTGGCTTTTTTTAAATGAATAACTATCAAATCTATTGGATTCTTGATAATTCCAGTTTATAGCAGTAGCTGAAAACACCCTTGCATTTCCATACCATGTCATGTTATACAAGCCATTGGCATATAAAAAATAGTTGTTAGCTCTTTCTTGATTATCCTTTTCTGTTGCAGCTTTTTTAGAAAGCTCAATCATTTTTTCTACGAATTTCAGCTTGGTGTATACTACTTTCTGGGGCATGGCATGGTCACAATCATGACAGTCTTGAATTCTTATATTGAAAGGATTGCCTGAAAGTTCTCCCGCGCCGGAAGCTTCATTTTTTCTAAAAATTGCAGCAGCTCCGACAAAATCATAATTCATTGCCTTTTGCACCGCTTGAATTTCATACAATTCTGATATTTTCAAAAAGTATTTAGAAATTATATAAATGTCCCATTCTGTTTTATTGGGTTGATTCATAAAATCAATCATTTTCTGGATATTGTCTTCGTCTTTATAAAATTCATCGGCATTGGATTTACACAATTCAGCTCTAATTGGATCATTCTTAGAATACAGCATTGATAAATGTGTTTTTATCCATCTAACTGTATTTTCAGGCCTAAGATTAAGAGAATTGTAAGAAGTAATTTTGGTAATTAAATCTAATAAATATGACTCATCTGCTTTTTGAATTTTAGTCAATTTACTAGCGTATTCAATTGATTTAATTAAATTTAATTGGGCAAAACAAATTTCATTTTTCTGCACAAAAGTTTGTCCCGATTTTATCCATTCTTCGCATTTTTTATTGTTGCCAATTAACCAGTTTAAATAGGCAGCTGATACATACCAAACTCCATTTTCTTGAAAGTGAAGCGTTGTATTTTCTTCCACAAAATTTACAAGTTCCTTCACATTTGCACTATCAATAGATTTCCATGAATAAAATGGATTTCCGATATAAGATGAATAATCACCTTCGTCTTCAGCAGACCTATTATACATTTCATCCTGCCCATCATAAACAGGATTAATGAGTAATTTATCTTCGGCAATATTTATTGAACGCACTAATAATAATTCAATAAACTCTGATTTAGGATTTAATGGAACAATTTCTTTCATTGCCCTTAATGGATCAAGATAAACTCCAAATAAATGCCAGAGCAATTCTTTTTCACGAATTGTTTTAGCGTTTAAAATTGTTAGTTTCCATTCTTCTTCAGATTGTGGGTGAAAACTTTCGAAAGCTGAAATGCGTTGTTGTTTGCATTCATCATAAATTTTTGCATAAATTAAATTGGATACTGCATATTGTTTCAATTTGTATAAACAGGCGGCTTTATATCCTAAAATCCTATAATACATAGAACCTAAAGTTGCATTGCCTTTGAAATCTTTATCAAAAAAATCAATTCCTTTTTGATATTGACCTAGTAAATAATAAGCTCTTATTTCTTGAAATATCCACCTGATTTTTAAGAATTCATTTTTCTCTTTTTTTCGAAAGGCAACAATTTTATCGATATTCTTCGATAATTCTGTCTTATCAAAACTAGTAGGTGTCCAATCATCGTAACTAACCCTGGTGTAGATTTCTAATTCCTTAGCATATTCCATATATGCCAGCCCAGCGTTGCTTTTTTCCGTTGTTGAATTATTGTTAGAAAAGTCTTTTCCCGTTTGCTTTTTATAGTTGATTAAATCTGCTTTAAACTGCTTTAAATCTGAATTATAAAAGCTATATACTAAGTAAAAAATAGAATCCGCATTATTTTCATTTCCAAAATATTCTTTCCACTCATCAATACTAATTTGAAATCCGTAAGGCTCACCAACTTCAGCATAATAATCATTATAAGAAAGAAAAAAAGGAGCAAATTTTTCTTGCTGAATAATTTCAGGGGCGAAAATACTCATATCACGAATGTCGTACATTCCTGAATCGGAACATCCATTTACTCTTTGCAGTGAAAGAGGACTTAATAAAATGCTAATTAAAAGTACTGACGATATTTTTAATTTCATTGGGTGGAAAAATTGAAATAATAGCTGAATCTAAATGATAAAATGCAACAGTAAAGCTTACTGAATTTAAGTTTTCACCTAATTGTAACGCAGCTTTTTTGCAAACTTCTGGAGATATCTCTTCTACTCTTACCCTATCTCCTTTATCAAAATAAACTCCTCTAAATAAACTTGATTGCTCAGCAATATAAGTATTATTATTAATCAATTTAAAGTTTGAATTTAATTTGATTTCTTTAATTGTTAGCTGATTAATAATTTTAAAAACACTTCCCGATTTAAAGCAAATCCCCCATGAAAATAAAGGTAAAGCAACATCTAAGCGCAGTGGATATTGTTTGATATAGGTTATATATTTTCCAGCATCATTCTCATTATAAATAGAGTTTTTACAATTATAATCTGTTAATTTTCCTATATTATAAAACATCAGCATTCCTTTGTCTACTGGTGGAATTCCTGTAATATCAAAGTACTTTACTTGGTGTAACCTGATTGTAGCTGAAATTAAATTTTTGTTTTTTGAAAGCCTTATAATTTCTAAAAGGAACTGAAAATATTTATCCTTCGTTTTTTCTGTCCAATCACAATCAAATTGTAATTCTTGAAAATCAAATTTTCTATTGCTAAAAAAACCATTGATTAATGTATAGCAGTTTTTTGCTAATGAATTAATTGAATCTGTTTTAATATTCACAAAAACTTGATTTTCAATAAAAACGACAGGAATGATATCTGTTTTTAATGTATCAAGGGTATCTAGTAATAACTTAGCATTTGGTATAGCCTTTTTATTTTCAATGTCCCATTTCACATCAAAACACCTGATATAAAGAAGGGTCGATTTGCATTCTTCAAGGTAATTAAATTCTCTTTCGCCTACGCTTAATTCTGACTTCCAATGATAAAAAGCAGTAGTGATTTCTTTTTTCTCATTTTTACCACACCCAAAAATCAATAATGTCAGTAGCAAAAAACAATAGAATGCCTTTAGTTTAATAGCTTGTATTAAATGGTAGGAATTCAAATGCTTGTAGATATAAAAATAAGGTGTAAAATAACAACATTTTGAGCACATGAAGTGTTTCGTATTACCTTTGCAAAAATTAAACTAGGTATGTCTATAACACCAACAATTGTTTACGCTGAAGCAACACCCAATCCAAATACTATGAAATTTGTTGCAAACCGATTAATAATCGAGCCCAATAAAATTGTTGAATATTTAAATGAAAGTGAGTGCGAAGGCGCTCCTTTGGCCAAAGAGTTATTTAAAGGAGGTTATGTTAAATCGCTATTTTTTAATAATAACTTTATTTCTATCACTAAAACAGATGTGCAGGAATGGAATAGATTGGTTAGTCCAGTAAGAGAATTTTTACAAGATTATTTCACGAAAGCTCTCCCGGTGATTGAAGTTTATCCGGAACCAAAAGAAAAAAATCAAGAAAGTAATACTGTTTTGATACCAACCGAAGGGAGTGTAGAAGAAGCAATTATTAATATTTTAGAAGAATACATAAAACCAGCTGTGGAGCAAGATGGCGGTGCAATAAGTTTTAGATCATTTAATGAAGGAATTGTTACAGTTGCTTTGCAAGGCTCATGTTCTGGCTGTCCTTCATCGAAAGTTACGTTGAAATCTGGAATTGAAAACCTGCTCAAAAGAATGCTTCCGGAAGTGAAAGAAGTAGTTGCAGAAGAACTTTAACATCTGCCTTTTTAAGAGTTTTCTTGCAAAATAATGTTAACATAAAATTCTTGTTTGCTGTTTTCGAAAAAAATGTATCTTTGCGTCCCTTTTTCTAAAGAGCACTGATGTTGGACTATTTCGATCAATTTGTAATTCAATTTTCTGGCTTATCAACTGGGAATCATGAATATGAATTTCATATTAATGATACGTTCTTTAAAAACCTAGAAAATGGCTTAATTCAAAAAGGTGAAGTTGAAGTAAAAGTTCTGTTAGACAAGACTCCTACTTTAATGACATTTGACATTGAATTCGAAGGAAAGGTAGAAGTGGAATGCGACAGATGTGCATCTTTTTCTGATTTACCCGTTCAAGGAGAACATAGGTTACTTGTTCAATTAGGCGATGCTTACGTTGAAGAAGATGACATGATTATTATTCCGAGGACAGATTATCAATTTAATCTTTATCAACATCTTTATGACTGCATTGCATTAGCATTGCCATTAAGACTTGTACCTTGTGAGGTAACTTTAGATAAAAGCCATTGCGACCAAACTGTAATTTCCAGATTGGAAGCGATTCACCAAGAACAAATAATTACTGCCAAAGAAACTATTGACCCTCGTTGGGACAAGCTGCGTAACTTGGGCAAAGACAATATATAAACCGAATACAAAAACGATAAACTATGGCACATCCGAAACGGAAAATTTCGAAGACACGCCGCGATAAACGCAGAACTCATTACAAAGCTGAAGCTCCAACTTTAGCTAAGTGTTCAACAACAGGTACTATTCACTTGTTTCACAGAGCTTATTTTGTAGAGGGCGCCCTTTATTATAAAGGCAAAGTGGTAGTTCCGGCAAAAGTTACTGCCTAATTGTACAGCGAAATAACTGCTCAAATAGCGGAATTTCGATGCACATAGGAATAGATATTATGGGAGGAGATTATGCTCCTCTCGCTACTGTCAACGGAGCAATTCTGGCGGCAAACGTACTTCCTACGTCTTGCCGTTTGGTGTTGATTGGAGATGAAAATAAAGTTAAATCAATCTTGAAGGATCAGAATTACGATACCTCTAAATTTGATTTCGTTCACTCAGATTCAGTAATAGAAATGGGTGAACATCCTGCAAGAGCTTTTACTCAAAAACAAAATTCTAGTATTTCCATTGGTTTTAATCTCTTAAAAGAAGGCAAAATTGATGCTTTTGTTGGAGCTGGAAATACCGGGGCGATGCTTGTTGGAGCAGTTCTAAGTGTAAAACCTATTGAAGGAATTCAACGGCCGTGTATAATGTCTCTAATCCCAAAAGAGAAGGGTGGATTTGGAATTCTGCTAGATGTTGGTTCAAATGCAGATTGCAAACCTGAAACTCTTTTCCAATTTGCACTACTAGGTTCAACATACGCCTCAAGTGTACTTAATATCAATTCACCAAAAGTAGGATTAGTTAATATCGGTGAAGAACCTGAAAAAGGAAATGCGCTTGCTCAGGCTGCCTATCAATTGCTAAAAGAAAGCTCTTCATTAAACTTTGTTGGGAATATTGAAGGGCGGGACTTATTTAACGATAAAGCAGATGTAATGGTTTGTGATGGTTTTACAGGAAATGTAGTTTTAAAATTAGCGGAAGCATTTTACAGAATTATGCAGAAAAGAAATATTCAAGATGAATATTTCAATCGGTTCAACTACGAAGACTATGGAGGAACGCCAATTTTAGGTATAAATTCAACCGTAATTGTTGGACATGGAATTTCAAACGCAAAAGCAATCAAAAATATGATTACACTTGCGCAAGATGTAACGCAAGCACAATTAAAAGAAAAAATAAAATTAGTACTTCAAAATGGATAAAATTCACGCAGCAATCACTGGGGTTAATGGATATGTTCCAGAATATATCTTGAGTAATAAAGAACTTGAGACTATAGTTGAAACAACAGATGAGTGGATTACAAGCAGAACGGGAATTTCTGAAAGGCGGATTTTGAAAGGCGAAAACAAAGGCATGTCTGACATGGCAGCTGAAGCTGTAAAAGGTTTATTAGAAAAAACCGGAACAAAACCAGAAGAAGTTGATCTCCTCATTTGCACAACGATAACACCTGATATGGTTTTTCCTGCAACTGCAAACATTATTTGTGATAAAATTGGGGCAAAAAATGCTTGGGGATTTGATTTAGGTGCAGCATGCAGCGGATTTTTATATGGATTAACTACTGGTTCAAAGTTTATTGAAACTGGCGCTCACAAAAAAGTGGTAGTTGTTGGAGGAGATAAAATGTCTTCAATTATAGACTATACAGACCGAACTACTTGTGTGATTTTTGGAGATGGTTGTGCTGCAGTTTTGTTGGAACCAACAACTGAAGATTTAGGCGTAATGGATACAATTCTGAGGTCTGATGGCGCAGGAAGACATCATTTACATCAAAAAGCTGGAGGCTCTTTAAAGCCCGCTAGTCATGCAACTGTAGATGCGCGAGAACATTATGTTTATCAAGAAGGACAACAAGTATATAAGTTTGCCGTAACAAATATGGCTGAGGTTGCAGCTGAAATACTAGAAAAGAACAACCTAGTTTCTGATGATATAAGTTGGTTGGTCCCTCACCAAGCAAATCTTCGAATAATTGATGCTACTGCAAATCGAATAGGCATAGGTCGTGAAAAAGTTATGATTAACATTCAGCGTTACGGCAATACTACAAATGGCACGATTCCACTTTGCTTATGGGAATGGGAAAAACAGCTTAAAAAAGGAGATAATCTTATTCTTGCTGCTTTTGGAGGAGGATTTACATGGGGTGCAATTTGGCTCAAATGGGCTTATAATTCATAAGTTAGACAAAATCATATTTTCATATATTTACCCACTTAAAAAATTTATTTTATGGATATTCGTGAAATCCAAGATCTCATTAAATTCGTTGCTAAATCAGGTGTTAGCGAAGTTTCTCTGGAAACTGATGACTTCAAGCTAACTGTAAAAACTGAATCTAATTCGAAGCCTAAAGAGAACATTGTATATCAAGTTGCTGCCGAGCCTACTATAGTTCCGGTCGCTCAATCAGCCCCTCCTTCTACTCCGGTCGCTCAAACTCCCGCACCAGTGCCAACACCCGTAGCTGCAAGTAATACAATAACTATTAAATCTCCAATGATTGGTACATTCTACCGTTCTTCAGGACCAGATAAACCATTATTTGTTAATGTTGGAGATGAAGTAAGTAACGGTAAAGTTATATGTATCATTGAAGCAATGAAATTGTTTAATGAGATAGAATGTGACGTGAAAGGCAGAATCGTTAAGGTTTTGGTTGATGATGCCACTCCAGTTGAATATGATCAACCTTTATTCTTGGTTGAACCTGCATAATTATTTGTTTCACGTTTAAACCTATAATACGTGTTTAAAAAAATACTAATTGCCAATCGTGGCGAAATTGCCCTGCGCGTGATAAGAACTGCGCACGAAATGGGTATTAAAACAGTAGCCGTATATTCTACTGCCGACAAAGAAAGTTTACATGTTAGATTTGCAAATGAAGCGGTTTGTATAGGCCCACCCCCAAGTAAAGATTCCTATCTTAACATTGCAAACATTATTTCAGCTGCCGAAATAACAAATGCAGACGCTATTCATCCTGGATACGGATTTCTTTCAGAAAATTCGAAGTTCTCAAAAATCTGTAAAGAGCATGGAATTAAGTTTATTGGTGCAACTCCCGATCAGATCGACAGAATGGGAGATAAATCAATGGCTAAAGAAACCATGAGAAATGCAGGTGTACCAACAATTCCTGGTTCCGAAGGCTTATTAGAAAGTGTTGCTGAAGCTAAAAAAATAGCTAAAAAGATTAAATATCCTGTAATTCTAAAAGCAACGGCAGGTGGCGGTGGCCGAGGAATGCGCATTGTTTGGAAAGAAGAAGAAATAGAAAACGCCTGGGATTCTGCCCGTCAAGAGGCTGGAGCTGCTTTCGGAAACGATGGTATGTACCTAGAAAAATACATTGAAGAACCAAGGCATATAGAGATTCAGGTTATTGGCGACCAATACGGTAAAGTAGTGCATTTGAGTGAAAGAGATTGCTCTATCCAAAGAAGACATCAAAAGTTAATGGAAGAAACGCCTTCGCCATTTATGACTCAGGAATTGAGAGATGAAATGGGTGAAGCTGCCATTAAAGCAGCAATGGCTGTAAACTATGAAGGTTGTGGTACAGTTGAGTTTCTTGTTGATAAACACCGCAATTTTTACTTCATGGAGATGAATACGCGTATTCAGGTGGAACATCCAATAACAGAAGAAGTGATTGATTACGATTTAATAAGAGAGCAAATTAAAGTTGCTGCCGGAATTCCAATTTCAGGGAAAAATTATTATCCACAAATGCATGCTATTGAATGCAGAATTAATGCAGAAGATATTTATAATAATTTTCGTCCTTCACCGGGAACTATTACAACATTCCATGCACCTGGAGGACACGGTGTTAGATTAGATACACATGCTTACGCAGGTTATACTATCCCTCCGAATTATGATTCTATGATTGCTAAATTGATAACAATTGCGCAAAGCAGAGAAGAAGCCATTGCTAAAATGAAAAGAGCACTTGCAGAATTCGTAATAGATGGTATAAAAACTACCATTCCATTTCACAGAAAATTAATGGAAGATCCTGATTTTAACGCAGGAAATTACACCACAAAATTCCTCGAAACTTTTGATTATAGCTCAAAAGATTAAAATTTAAACCGGAGTAATTTCCGGTTTTTTTATTCAATTAACTTTAAAGATTATGAAAATTAAATTTGCGTTGCTCTCCTTTATTTTTTTCGTTTCAACTTTAAAAGCGCAAGAAAAAATTATTAAGTCTGGTTTTCAGTTTAACATTGGGCTCAATACCGAATTAAACCGATGGGACGAATCTTTAGGCGAACTTGGAGCTGGCGCAAACAATGCGAACACCGATACAACTGGTTATACTTTTAGATTGACAAATGGAGTCGGTAAAAACATCCAAATCAATTACATCAGAAACTTAAACAAAATACTAACTTGGAAAGTAGGAGCCGATTTTACCCAAAGACTGATAAAAACTACTCAAGGATTTAGCAATACAGGCAAAATTTCGAGCAATAATTTTGGTTTGAATGCCAGCTTAATTGCTCCACTTAGTTTGAATGAACACACAAAGGTTTTATTTCAAATGGGAATTGAAGGACAGCTTTTGTTTGCATTCGATAAAATATTACTCCAAAAATCAGATACGCTTTTAAATTTACCACCTTTCGGTTCATTAACAAACGAAGCTGAATTGAAATTTAAACAAAACAATAGCATCGCAATAAATGCTTTGCTGGGTGTGGAATGGATTTCTGAGATTAATGAAAACCTAATGATTTCGACTTGCCTAAGATACAAAGCTCCATTAACTCAAAATTACATTTTCGAGAATACAACCAAAATCAATAACCCCATTTTTCCTGTTGAAAATTCTGTAAGTTCAGTCGCTTTTAATAAACAATCAGTTCAAGGAACTATTGGAATAATTTATATGCTTAACAAAAAGAAAAGTAGGGTTAGTTCTTAATAATTCTTTGCTGAAATCGAGCTCCACTATTGCTATGAACTTGAATGATGTAAATACCTGCCTGCAATTGACTAGTATCTATTTTATGTGACAAACTTATAATGCTATCATCAGACATAACTGTTTTGCCTGACACATCATTTATTTTAATATTATATCTTTCGAAATCAGGAAAATACAGCTCTAATTGCTCATTAAACGGATTGGGCTGCATTTTAACAATAAACTGATTTACAGGTGAAATGGAAGTTGTTGTATTTTCACTTCTAAACAACCACTTATATAAGTCTGGAAATTCTCTTCTCCAAAACCACTCACTATGTTCCCCGTCAGCTTTTGTAACAACCCTGATATTGGTATCATTAATGCCTTTTTGCAATAAGATGTTTTTAACTTCATTAATATTAGAAATCATTGTAGAACTTTCTGTTGTACCCGCAACAAAATAGGTTCTTAGTTGAGAAGGAATTGTAATTCCATTGAGCCAAATGTCGAGCGAATCGCTGAACCAAAATGCTGGTGATAAGATTCCTACTTTACCAAAAGTTTCAGGATACCTTGCTGCCCCATACATCGAAATCAATCCACCCATAGAACTTCCTGCAATTGCAGTATTTAATCTGTCTGGCAAGGTTCTAAAATTTGCATCTACATAAGGTTTCAAAGTATTCCTTATAAAGTCGGTATACCCTTCTCCCAAACCACCACCATAATTAACATTTACCCAAGGGCTCAATTCATTTAATCTTTCTGAACCACCATTATCAATACCAATTATAATGGCGCCTCTATCGCCGGCCAACTGCAAATCGCGCATGGTTTCATCAATTCCCCATTCGCCAAAAAATGATAACTGGTTATTGAATAAGTTTTGTCCATCGTGCATATAAACCACTGGATACTCTTTTTGAGTCGCCGATTGATAATCAGTTGGCAGGCAAACCCAAATTCTTCTTGTTCTGTTTAATTGAGGCATTGAAAAATTTTGCGATAAAACACTTACAGTAGAAAGTGCCGTTCCTCCTGAGGTATTTCCTCCTAAATCTTCCCAACTTAAAATATTTATTAAAACCGTGTCGTTTGCTGATACAGTGTATTGCCTATTACCAATTGCATTTCCATTCGCATCTCCTTCAACAGTAGCCCAATTGCCGCGTGTAAACTTACAGGTTATGGTACCGGAAATATTTAACGTAATTGCAGGAGAGCCGGCAATTGTTAGATTTAACAAGCCCGCAGCAGCACCCGGATTCCAATTATTAAAACTACCTGCAATAAATATTTGAGCGTTTGTTGGAGTGTTCGCTGGCAAAGAAATTACCTTGAATGTAACTTGGGAATAAAGCGAGATTCCAAGAAAAAATGCAACTATTAAAACTATATACTTTTTCATACTATTTCAAAATTATCTGCATCTAATCCTGCAGGAAATTGGTTTCTAAAATGAGATAACTTTTCAAAATTGAGGGTAACTATTTCAATACCATCAAAGTCTCCTTCCATTTGACTTATTTTTTCACCCAAAAAATTGAGCGCCACAGAATCTCCGCTATAATTAATTCCATTTCCATCTTCCCCTACTCTGTTCAATCCTATTAAATAACTCTGATTTTCAATAGCACGCGCCACCAACAATGATTTCCAAGCAAATGAGCGCCTTTCAGGCCAATTGGCCACATATATAAGCACATCGTATTCATACTGCTCATTATGCATTTTGTTTCTCGACCAAACCGGAAAACGTAAATCATAACATATCAAAGGGCAAATGTTCCAGCCCTTTACTTGCACAACTAAGCGCTCGTCTCCTGCTGCATATTCATTTTGCTCCCCAGCCATCCTAAAAAGATGCCTTTTATCGTAGGTTCGGCAAGTTCCATCTGGTTGCATCCAAATAAGGCGGTTGTAAAACAATTTACCTTCTTGAAAAATCAAACTTCCTGTAACAACCGCATTTTTATCATTAGCAACTTCCTTCATCCATTTTAATGCAATTCCATCCTTTTTTTCGGCCAAACCGCCAGTCTTCATAGTAAATCCCGTGGTAAACATTTCAGGAAGCACTATCACATCAACTTGCTCAGTAATTTCTGCTAACTTGCTAGAAAAATGGGACAAGTTTAAGGCAACATTTTGCCAATGCAACGTAGTTTGTATGTATGCAATCTTTAAATCTTCCATCAGATTTTAATTAGTCTTTCTGCAGCTTTTTCTAATTCATCATTCTCTTTCGCAAAGCAAAACCTCAGCAATTTTTGGTCTATTGTTTTATGGTAAAAAACGCTCACTGGAATACTGGCAACACCATGATTCACAGTAAGGTATTTTGCAAATTCCACGTCTTTTTCAGCTGAAATTGCACTATAATTTAAAAGTTGAAAATAAGTGCCCGGTGATGGTTCGAATGTAAATTTTGAACCTTTAAACAAGCCATTAAAAAAATCGCGTTTGGTTTTATAAAAATCATTCAATTGCAAATACAAATCTTTGTTTTGTATAAATTCAGCATAAGCATATTGAATGGGTGTATTTACTGAAAACACATTGTACTGGTGCACTTTCCTGAATTCAGCCATTAAATATTCTGGTGCCAAGCAATAACCAACTTTCCAGCCTGTGGTGTGGTATGTTTTTCCGAACGAGGAAATAATGAATGACCTGTTAGCCAAATTTGGAAATCTAGCCACACTTTGGTGCTCATATCCATCAAAAATAATGTGTTCGTATACCTCATCACTCAATATTACAATATCAGTTTTATTGGTTAATTTCTCTAATTTTTGCAAATCTAAAGCACTCAAAATAGCCCCAGTTGGATTATGTGGGCTATTGATGATAATCATCTTCGTTCTAGGATTAATCAACTTTTGAAACTCTGCCCATTGAATACTAAAATCTGCAGGATTCAATTGAAAAAACACAGGTTTTCCGCCCGCTAATTCTACCGCAGGAGCATAACAGTCGTAAGCAGGTTCTATAATTATTACCTCATCCTCTTCCCTCACAACCGAAAGAATCGCAGTAAAAATAGCTTGTGTAGCACCAGCTGTAATGGTAATTTCCGTTTCAGGATTGTATGCTGTGGTATACAATTCGGCTGTTTTTGTAGCAATTGCTTCTCTCAATTCCTTTACGCCAATCATGGGTGCATATTGATTATGACCTTTTAACATGTATTTATTTACCAAGGCTATTAATTCCGGGCTACAGTCGAATCCCGGAAAACCTTGCGATAAGTTAATGGCATTGTGTTCAACAGCCAACTTCGACATTACAGAAAAAATAGAAATCCCTACAGTAGGCAATTTTGAAATGAATTTGCTAGGAAATAGCGGCATTATTGGCAGAAATTAGAAAAACAAATATAGGTAACCTCCACCAATGCTTTATAAAAATAGTTAAGCAATTATTCATTGAACAGTAAATGGTATTTGGGCGCCTTTCCAAAACAATACAAGCCATTCGTAAAAAGTTAATCGGCACAATATTGTTTTGTAAACCGTGCTTTCGCTACTACTGCCCTCCTGCATCGGGCGGTAGTTAGCTCAATCTCTGGCGCGGGCTGTATAGATTACCCAGCATTTGTCAATTTCATCCATTTATATAATGATGCCAGAGGCATCCAATCTTTATAAAAAATGAAGCACAATATTATACGAATCCTAAGGAGTCGAATTGCATCAAAGACAAAATTTTGCTTTAAAGATGAGACCCTTTCAGGGTTCCTAAAGGTTAGGGTTAGTCGAATGATTTGAACTTTTCAATTAAGATATTTGAAAGTCTAAAATTAGTTTTCTGGATTTCTTCAATAATTGAATCAATATCTTGAATAAAACCATTTTTCTTTGCTTGAATAATTACTCCAATAGTTCCTGTATATTTTAAATTTAGTGACATGGCTAATTTCCTGGCTTTCAAATCGTCAAGAATTAATATACAGTCTTTTTTTTCTTTTGATAATGCAATTGCAGATGCTTCACCAATATCTACAATGGTCGAAAGATTATTAAATAATGTTATATTTTTAGGATCAGTAATTTCAATCCATTCAGGAATTATCTTTTTAAATTCTTTGGAAATTATGGATGTTATTGTGACTTTTCCATAAAGATTTTTAAGAATTTCTAATTTACCAATTTTCTCTAATAATACGAGACATGTTGTATCAGCAATTATTAATGTCGGCATTCTCTATATCATTATCAATTTCATCAATTGGGTAATTAAATAATGACACGCCAAGTGTGCCAAGAATTTCAATAAACTCTCTTTTATCATAACCTGCAAGCTGTGCAGCCTGACCGATTGACAATTTTCCCATTTCATAAAGTTGAGCTGCCATTGCAGTAACAGCCTCTAAATCTGAAATGTTAAAATTTTCAGGAAACTCTATTACAATCTTTTTCATAGGTGCAAGTTACAAAAGAAACTGAAGAAACGCGGATGCCCGCACGAGCGGGTGAGCCAAGCACCTTGTGCAGGCGAACACGCGACCTGAAAGGGCGTGCCCAAAAAAAGTTAATTCAATAGCTTGTATTGTGCTGGTCAAAACGTTTTCGACTGAAATTCAAGAAGGAAAAGAATAAAAAATTACATTTGCAAAAAAAACATTCGCATGCAAGTAGAAAAAAGCATGGTAGTATCTGTAAACTACCGACTTACAATTAGCGACAACGATTTCGCTACAGAAGATTTAGTAGAAGAAACTGAATCTAACAGACCATTCGTATTTATTCAAGGTTCAGGAGGATTGTTGGAAGAATTTGAGCAAAACTTACATGGATTGAAATCAGGTGATAGCTTCGATTTCAAAATTAAGTCACAAAATGGATATGGAGAACTATCTGACGACAATGTTGCAAAAATTCCAATGGAGGCTTTTGTTGCCAACGGAGAAGAATTAGATACTGAAGTTGTTTGCGTAGGGAATTTTATTCCAATGACAGATAGCGAAGGCAATCAATTACAAGGTTTAGTGGTTGCTGTAGCAGACGAGTATGTTGTAATGGACTTTAATCACCCTCTAGCTGGTAAAGACCTTCATTTTCAAGGTACTATTGCAAATGTAAGAGCTGCTTCCGCAGAAGAATTAGCGCATGGACATGTGCATGGCGATGGTGGTGTACACCATTAGTCAATTATAGAAACAAAAAAGCCCCTGTAAACAATGCGTCTTCAGGGACTTTTTTAGTTTTTTAAGAATTTATATTTCTTGCGAAAATATTAAATCTTCTGTTTCTATTACTTCTCCATCGCTGATTAAAACTGCTCGTTCTATAAAAGCTTTCAATTCTCGCACATTTCCGCTCCAAGGATGTTTCATCATGTCTTTTAAGGAATCTGAAGAAAATGTTTTAACAGGCATCCTGTTCGATTCGCAAAACTGTTTTAACATACTCTTTGCCAATAAAAGAATATCATTTCCTCTGTCTCTCAATGGCGGCAGGTGAATTAAGAATCCTTGTAATCTGTAATACAAATCTTCTCGCATTTTTCCGTCTTTTACGCGTTGTGCCAAATTTTTATTGGTAGCAGCAATTACGCGCACATTTAACGGAATTTCTTTGTTAGAGCCTAATCTGGTAATCTTGCTTTCTTGCAAAACTCTCAGCAATTTGGTTTGCATGTGCACATCCATTTCGCCAATTTCATCTAAGAAAATAGTTCCTTCGTTGGCTTCTTCGAACTTGCCAATTCTTTTGCTATCTGCGCCAGTAAAAGCTCCACGTTCGTGACCAAACAATTCACTTTCAATTAAATCTTCTGGAATTGCAGCTACGTTTACTGCTACGAATGGTCTGTTCTTACGTGCTGAGTTATAGTGGATAGCACTGGCAACTAATTCTTTACCGGTTCCGCTTTCGCCAGTAATCAAGGCCAACATATTGGTTTTCTCAACTTTTTGGATTAAGCGCAAGACCTTTAAAATGGCTGGACTTTCACCAATAATTCTATCGTATCGGTTACGGTCAATAATTTGGTCGCGCAATACATCAACCTCTTTACGCAAATTCACATTGCTACTGTGCTTCTGCACTTTAAGGTCGAGCATTGTTAGAGCATTATCATCTTTTTTGATGTATTCTTCTGCTCCGTTTTCAAAAGCTTCTATTACAATGTCAACTTTCTCTTGTCCAGATAAAAGAATGGTTCTGATGTCATCATTAAAATTCTTTATTTCTTTCAACAGGTCAATTCCATTATCATTGGGCAAGTTGTAATCTAATACAACTATATCTGGATTGAGATGAAGACCTTTTCTAAAGTCATCGCCATTAAAGAAAAGTGTGACCTCATTCTGGTCATTCATTTCTAATTTTTGCTTGATAAGAGTAGCAAAAAATTCGTTGTCTTCTACTACAAAAATTCGTGTAACAAATTTACTCATGTGCTTTTTATTAGCTATTTGAATGGTATAACGACAAAAGCTAAAAGCAGTTCTTACAATTTAAAAGCGAAACTTACTTCGTTGAATACATTATTTAATGATAGAAAATTTAGATTGCTTTAGCTCCAAGCCGTTATTATCTTTTAGCTTCAAAATATAAATTCCCGAATTGAATGATGAAATCTGAACTTCAGCTTTTTTACCTTTAAAACTTTGCGTTAAAACTTTTCTGCCTTGAACATCAACAATTTCAATTTCACCTTCAACAAAATCCTTTGTGCTCAAGAAAAGCAAATCTGAAGCTGGATTGGGATATACTTTTATCTCAACATCTGAAGTTACTTTTGATAAAGATAAAGGCAGGAATTCTTTTACATATTCTGCAAAAATTACTTCATTGTTTTGATCCATATTTAATGTTACCAGTGGATAGCCTAAATTTTCAGATAAATAGGTGTAAATAACAGTTTGAGAAGTGTCTCCTGAAATTGGTATCCACAAATTTCCAAGTGAAACATACCCTTCAAAACGAAATTCATCTGTAGTTTCTTCTTTTAATCTTAAGCAATTATTTGAAATATTTCCAATAATCACATTACCCCAAGCATCCGCTGTTTTTACACCTGTTGAATTAAATGAAATCCTAACAGAGTCAAAAGGCACTTTAAATAAGGAACCTTCAACTGTAATACTAAAACTTCTTCTAAGATTGATTGTATCTAAATAATTAAAAGGAAATTTAAATTCCCTTGAAGAAATTGAAAAATTACCAAAAATATCACTGTTTGTTGCAATTGAAGCGGAACCTATTATTCTAAACTCATTATTTGAGATATTGCCATATATATAACTTGAGTCTTGAAGCAAGGCTGTGGTTGCAGTTGGGAAATCATTGAAGAAAGGCGTTTGGGCTGGGTCGAAAACATTTAAGGTATCAACACGGCTTTCATTTAAATCAGAAAAATTCCAGGTTTGATTTGGGCCTGCGCTACCGGGAGTTAAAGTTGAAAAAACTGAAGTATCTGAAGCAACTATAAACTGATCTCCTGCAGAATAAACAGAATTTACTCCTAAAGTAATTTGAGCAAATGATTGAAAACAAAATAATACTGAAACGAATGTGATAATATTTTTCATTTAAAGAGTGTTTTTTGATTTGGTGCAAAATTAATTTTTTCTTAAACATTTAAAAGTCCTAGATATTTGATTGTATTCAATTTCTGACTAATTTTGTGGTAAGAAAATGGCAGCCCCGAGATTTATATTCCATATAGCTTTTTTAAAAGATTGGAATGCGCAGATAGATGAACCTGAGTACACGGCAGATTCTTTAAACAATGAGGGATTTATTCATTGTTCTAAACTAGAACAATTGCCCAATACCTTGAAAAGATTTTTCAAAGGAAAGAAGGACATTCAAATTTTAAAGATTGATACAACTTTGGTGAATGTGCCGCTTATTTATGAAGCAGCGGATGACGGTTCTGGCTTTTTCCCTCATTTATTTGGTGCAATTCTAAAACAAGCAATTGTTGAAATTTGGGATGCGCCATTTGAGGCCCTCAAGCCTTTGGCGCAAAAATAGATTCCATATCAAGTTCAAACAAACCATTATCTTTTCCTACGCTGAAAAGCTTTTCAATTGCTTCATGGCCTTCTTCACCCAAGGAAATGCTGTATTTATTTACATATAAATCGATGTGCTGGTTCATCACAGATAATTCCATGGTTTGTGAATGTTGTGCTACATAATCCATTGTACCAACTGGATTTTCAAAAGCAAGTTCCACACTTTTCTTAATTTGTGCATTAATTTGAATTTTTACAGCATTACTCAACTCTCTTTTAACAACAATACAACCAAGCGGAATTGGTAAATTATAAAGGTTTTCCCAATATTCGCCAAGGTCAATAATCTTCTTTAACCCTAACTTTTGATAGGTAAATCTATTTTCATGAATGATGAGGCCTGCATCAACTTTACCAGATAATACAGCATTTTCAATATCAGAAAAAACGTACTCCACTTTGTTTTTCATACCTGGAAATGCAAGACTCAATAAAAGGTTGGCTGTAGTAGAAAAACCAGGAATGGCAACTTTAAGGTCAGTATTTTCAAAATCCGAAAATTGAATTTCTTTCTTTGAGATAAGTAATGGTCCACAACCGAAACCCAATGCGCTTCCTGCATCTAAAATTTGGTATTTATCAGCAATAAATGGATAAACTCCAAAAGAAATTTTGGTAACATCTAAAGCTGCGGTTTTTGCCATTGCATTCAGTTGTTCTACATCTGCCAAAGTGGGAGAAACGTGCAAAGTATTGCTTGCAAGCTTGCCATTTACCCAGTTATCAAAAATAAAGGTATCGTTTGGACAAGGAGAAAAACCTAAAGTCAAATCCATTGGTTTACAGAACAGTAAAACTTTTTAATTGTTCTTCAATAGCAGCTATTCTTTGCAAAGCATCATTTTTCTTTTTGGTTTCAATGGCAATAACTTCAGGTTTTGCATTTGACATAAAACGCTCATTTCCAAGCTTGTTATCAACTGAAATTAAAAATCCCTTGGTATAGGTCAATTCCTTGTTGAGCTTTTCTATTTCGTCTTGAATATTTACGTTTTCTCCAACTGGTAAGAAATATTCTTCAGATTTAATGATGATGGAATAGCTTGCAATTGGCTTTTCTTCTACAAAAACCACTTCCGAAATATTTGCTAATTTTTGTAAAACAGCAGTGAAGGGTAATAATCCATCGTTGTTCCCTTTTTTACAAAACAACGGAAAAGCTTCTTTTGGAGAAATTCCTTTTTCATTTCTGAAGTTCCGAACTTGGGCAACAATTTCTTTAATGTGGTTAAAATCGGCAAGAATAACTTGATTTGCTGCAGCCATTTCTGGCATTTGCGTAACGATAAGATATTCATCGTTTTTGCGCTCTTTCAAGTAATGCCAAATTTCTTCAGAAATAAACGGAACAAAAGGGTGCATTAGTTTTAGTAATTCCTCGAAGAAATAAACTGTTTGTTGTTTTGTTTGGGAATCAATTGATTGTTGGTATGCTGGTTTTACTGCTTCTAAATAAATTGCACAGAAATCATCCCAAACGAGCTTATACAAATTCATTAAAGCTTCTGAAATTCTATATTTCTGAAAGCCATCTTCAATTTCAGCATATACTTCATTAAATCTTTGTTCAAACCACAAAGAAGCTTCCGCAGAGGCCTGAGGTTGTTCCGTATTGCTTACTTCCCACCCTTCAATTAATCGAAATGCATTCCAGATTTTATTATTGAAATTACGGCCTTGTTCACATAAACTTTCGTCAAATGGTAAATCATTTCCAGCAGGAGAAGTAAGTAGCATTCCTACTCTTACGCCATCAGCTCCATATTTTTCTATTAAGCCAATTGGGTCTGGTGAATTACCCAAAGATTTAGACATTTTGCGCCCCAATTTATCTCTAACAATACCCGTAAGGTAAACATTGGTGAAAGGTATTTCGTCGCAATATTCAATTCCAGCCATAATCATTCTTGCCACCCAAAAGAATAAAATTTCCGGAGCTGTAACTAAATCATTTGTTGGATAATAATAGCTTAAATCTTTGTTCCACTGTTCTTTAGGCAATGTGATGGCTTTAGGATCGAAAACAGAAATAGGCCATAACCAACTAGAAAACCATGTATCTAATACATCTTCATCTTGTTTTAATTCTCCGGCTTTATATGCTTTATCTTTTAATTGAAACTGCTGAATTGCTTCCGATTCCGATTTAGCAACCACCACATCACCTTTGTTATCATACCAAGCTGGAATTTGTTGTCCCCACCAAAGTTGACGTGAAATGCACCAATCTTTTACATTCTCCATCCAATGCTTGTAGGTGTTTACGAATTTTGCAGGATGCAATTTAACTTTGCCACTAGTAACAGCTTCTAAAGCTGGCTTGGCCATTTGTTCCATCTTCACAAACCATTGCATAGAAAGTTTTGGTTCTATAACAGCATCTGTTCTTTCAGAGTAACCAACTTTATTAATGATTTCTTCTACTTTTACTAATAGGCCTGCAGCATCTATGTCTTTTATAATTTTTTTTCTTACGATGAATCTTTCTTCACCAATATAAAATCCAGCAGCTGCGCTCATATTACCATTAGGTGCAATTACATCTATGGCTTCTAACTGGTGCTTTTGACCGATGTTATAGTCATTAATATCGTGAGCTGGGGTAATTTTCAAAGCACCTGTTCCGAAAGAGGCGTCTACGTATTCATCAGCAATTATTGGAACAACTCTGCCTGCAATTGGCACAATTACAGACTTCCCTATTAAATGCTTATATCTTTCGTCATCAGGATTTACACAAACTGCAGTATCTCCTAAAATTGTTTCTGGACGCGTTGTAGCAACTATAATTTCTCCATCTCCATCCTTTAAAAGATATTTTATATAGTAAAGTTTTGATGGATTCTCCTTGTAAATAACTTCTTCATCAGAAACAGCTGTTTGTGCTTTCGGGTCCCAATTAACCATTCTAACACCTCTGTATATAAGTCCTTTTCGGTGAAGGTCTATGAAAACATCAATAACGGCCTCACTCATGTCTTCATCCATGGTGAATTTGGTTCTATCCCAATCGCAAGAAGCACCGAGCTTCTTAAGTTGTTCCAGAATAATTCCTCCATGTTTTTCTTTCCATTCCCAAGCGTGCTTCATGAATTCTTCTCTTGTTAAAGAAGATTTTTCAATGCCTTGTTCCCGCAATTTCCCAACAACTTTTGCTTCGGTAGCGATGGATGCATGGTCGGTTCCTGGCACCCAGCATGCATTTTTACCTTGCATTCTGGCCCTTCGAATCAAAACATCTTGAATGGTATTGTTAAGCATGTGCCCCATGTGAAGGACACCTGTTACATTTGGAGGAGGAATAACAATTGTAAATGCCTCTCTTTGGTCAGGAGTTGATTTAAAAAAACCTTTGGCTAGCCATTCGGCATACCATTTATTTTCTACAGAAAGCGGGGAATATTGTTTGGGAATTTCCATTATATCAATTGAAGGGTGCAAAAGTAATGGAAAAATGGAGTGTTAACTTTTGAAAAATTACTTTTCTAAACTAACAAGTTCCAATATTATTAATTTTTGGCTTAAAAATTGCTAAAAGTACCCGTCTTAAAAAATTCAAACAACTTATGAAATTAATTTTTTCTTTATTGATGTTTTCAGGCTCTGTTGCACTCATGGCACAACCGGCATCTACAGATTTAAACTGGACTCCAACTGCAAAATTTCCAACAACAGAGCATGATTTTGGCAGTATTCCAGAAGGTCCCAAAGTAACAACCTCTTTTAAATTTACGAATACTGGAAAAGAACCTATCATCGTTCAGAATGCAACTGCAGGTTGTGGATGCACAACTCCAGTTTGGGACAAAAAACCAGTTGCTCCGGGAAAAACAGGAGTAGTTGAAGTTGGTTTTAACTCTGATGGAAGACCAGGAACATTTACAAAAGAAGTTACTGTTGCTTTTGTTAGTGGAATAAATTCAGACAAGACAGGTTCTATGAAACTTACCATAAAAGGCAACGTAGAAGCTAAGAAAGTTACACCAGAAAAGAAATAATCTTAATTTAACAGAGGTTTTTCTTTTAAAGGCCACAATCATAAATTAAAAAATATAAATTTGTCAAACCATTCATCCAAAAAAAACCAATAATGAAAAGTACAATCTTAACTATGGCATTTGCAGCATTTGGCTTCTTCGCCTTGCAAGCGCAAACAGCTACTCCTGCTGCAACTCCTGCTGCTGCTGCAGAAAACTGGAATTCAGGAATTGAATTTGAAAAAGAAACACATGACTATGGAACCATTAAAAATGGTGCAGACGGGACATGTGAATTTAAATTTAAAAACACAAGCAAAGAACCTGTAACAATTACGAATGCGAAGGGTTCATGTGGCTGTACAGTTCCAGAATGGCCTAAAGAACCAATAGCTCCAGGGAAATCAAGCTCTATTAAAGTTAGCTACGATACAAAAAGAGCTGGTGCTATTAATAAAAACGTTACTATAACTGTTCAGAATGCGGCAAAAGATAAGACAGCAACGAAAATGTTATACATTAAAGGTAATGTTGAACAAGCTCCAACAGACGCTGGAATGCCTGAGAAGAAATCAGGAATGGCTCCCTTAGAGAAATAAATATTTCGAATCATTTTTTTATGATATTTGCCCCCGATTAAAAGGGGGTTTTTTTATGCCAAAAATTTCGGAAAAAGGTAGGTTGATGCCGGCATCACCAATTAGAAAATTAGTGCCATTTGCAGAAGAAGCGAAGAAAAGAGGTACAAAAATTTATCATCTCAATATTGGTCAACCTGATATTGAAACACCTGCAGTAGCTTTAGAAGCTATAAAAAACAATACGTTAAAGGTAATAGAATATAGCCACAGTGCTGGTAATGAATCTTATCGTAAGAAGTTAGCAGGTTATTATAAAAAACACCACATAGACGTTAATCATTCTCAAATTATGATTACCACTGGTGGGTCCGAAGCTCTTCTCATAGGACTTATGTCTTGCTTAGACCCAGGCGATGAAGTTATTATTCCTGAGCCATTTTATGCCAACTACAATAGTTTTGCATTAACTGCTGGTGCTAAAGTAATTCCTGTTGGGTCTTCTATTGAATCTGGATTTGCATTGCCACCGGTTAAAGACTTTGAAAGGTTAATTACAACAAAAACAAAAGCAATTATAATTTCGAATCCAGGAAATCCTACAGGGTATCTTTATTCAAAAGAAGAATTGTTGAAGCTGAGAGAAATTGTTTTGAATCACGATTTGTATCTTTTCGCGGACGAAGTTTATAGAGAATTCTGTTATGATGGCCATTCTTTTTATTCGGCAATGCAATTAGAGGGCTTGGATCAAAACGTAATTTTGATTGACTCTGTTTCAAAGAGATATAGCATGTGTGGTGCGCGAATAGGAGCTTTAGTTTGTAAAAATGCAGAAGTAATGGCAACTGCCTTAAAATTTGCACAAGCGCGATTAAGTCCTCCAACTTTCGGACAAATTGCCTCTGAAGCTGCGATAGATACACCAGATTCTTATTTTTCTAATGTTGTAAAAGAATATGTACAAAGAAGGGATGTGTTAGTTGCAGGTTTAAATGCAATTCCTGGCGTTTTCTGCCCAAACCCTAAAGGAGCTTTTTATGCCATGGCTAAATTGCCCATTCAAGATTCTGATCACTTTTGTCAATGGTTGTTAGAATCTTTTCAATACAATAATGAAACGATAATGTTAGCACCTGCCACTGGATTTTATTCAACTCCAGGGTTAGGAAAAGATGAAGTACGCATTGGGTATGTACTTCAGGTAGAAGACTTAAAGAAGTCTGTTGCAATTTTAGAAAAAGCCCTTGAAATTTATCCATTTAAAAAATAAACATTAAAAAATGAGTTTACTCGTAATTGGAACTGTAGCGTTCGACGCAATTGAAACCCCTTTTGGAAAGACTGATAAAATTGTTGGTGGCGCGGCTACTTTCATAGGATTATCGGCTTCCTATTTTACACACGAAATCAATCTGGTATCTGTTGTTGGTGATGATTTCCCTTCTGAAGCTATTGAAATGATGAAAAAAAGGGAAATTAATACTGAAGGATTACAAATTAAGCAAGGAGAAAAAACGTTTTTTTGGAGTGGAAAGTACCACAACGACATGAATAGTCGCGACACACTTGAAACACAATTAAATGTTTTAGCCACTTTTGATCCTACTATACCCGAAAAGTATCAAGATTGCGAATTTTTGATGTTAGGCAACTTGGCGCCTTCTGTTCAACATCAAGTTTTAGATAGGTTAAAAAACAGGCCTAAGCTGGTTGTTTTAGATACTATGAATTTCTGGATGGACATTGCACTTCCTGAATTAACCAGTTTATTAAAAAGAGTTGATGTGTTAACTATAAACGATGAGGAAGCTAGACAACTTTCAGGCGAATATTCTTTAGTGAAAGCTGCTCAGAAAATTTTGGCAATGGGGCCTAAATATTTGATTATTAAAAAAGGCGAACATGGTGCGTTACTTTTCAATAAGGATCAGGTTTTCTTTGCTCCAGCGCTACCTTTGGAAGATGTATTTGACCCAACTGGAGCAGGTGACAGCTTTGCAGGTGGATTTATTGGATACATTGCTAGCACTAAAGATATTTCCTTTGATAATTTAAAAAGAGCCGTAATTTTCGGATCAGCTATGGCTTCGTTTAGTGTTGAAAAATTTGGAACTGAACGTATTCAAAATTTAAACAGTAAAGAAGTAGATGCAAGGGTGAAACAATTTATTGACTTGGTTCAATTTGACATCAGTTTAGTGTAACTTCAACCATATAAAATAAAAAAGCCATCATTTTATCGAATGATGGCTTTTTTTGTGTTGAAACTGTATTATTATAAAAGAGCATCAACAGCAGCTAGTACTTTTTCGTACTGAGGTTCATCCGTAATTTCTCTTGTTAATTCAACGTATTTTATCACATTGTTTTTATCTATAACGAAAACCGCTCTTGCACTAAGTCCTTTTAGCGGCCCGTCAATCATTTCAGTATTAAATTCACGGGTAAAATCTGTGTAGCGATAATCAGAACCAAAGATAATATTGCTAATTCCTTCGGTTTCACAAATCTTTTTTGCAGAATAAGGCAGGTCTTTGGAAATCATAATTCCAATAACCCCTTTTTTCGTTCCTAATAATTCGTTGAACTGTCTTGCTTCGCGTTTGCAAGGACCAGTTTCTAAACTTGGTAACCCAATTAACACTTTTACTTTATTTTCATAATCGTATAAGCTTCCTTCTGTCATATCTGATTTCACGAATGTAAAATCGAATGCAGTTTCGTTAACTTCGGGTAATTCATCTATTAAGTTAATTTTCATTCCCTTAATGTGTGTTGTATCTAGACTCATAGTTTAAAATTTCGTTGCAAACCTAATCAATAAATAACCATTTTAAAATCACAAAATCACTTCATCGAAAAAACTTCATCAACACTTTGTTGTGTTACGGAATGGTAACCAGCCTTTAATTTTATGTAAGTGTCTTTTGCTAATTCGGCTGTTCGGCTGTTTGAAAAAAGGGCTTTATATAATGGGAGAACAAATTTTCTTCTTCCGACTGAGCTTAAAAAACTAACTATTGCATTATCTGCTTTTGCATAATCGTGTTGAATTGCCTGCATGTACCATGCAAACTGAATTTCTGCATTTTTTGATTGAGTAAATGAGAAAGCATTATCCAATTCAGTCATTTTATTAATAGGAAGAGAGGCTGGAAGTTTTCTAATAAATCTAATCCATTCGTGTGTAGACCAGTTTTTTGTTTCTAGTTTATCAGCTTTAGAAGATAGCTCAACAAAACGAGATAGTTCTTTGTCAACCATGTCAAACCTCAATGAAATGGGTTTGTTGAGAGTTTTAGGCAGTCCAGGATTATAAATCCACTCATCAATTTGAGAAGGATCGAGTTTTCCTACGAATTTCTTTTTCAAGAAGCCTAAAAACACTTCTGTAGTTATCGTTTTAAAGGCATAAGTTTTAAAGTACTCATTGAGAAACAAATCAAAAGAAGTTCTTCCCATTTTGCTTTCCAAATATTGCAGAAAGAAATATCCTTTTTCATAAGCAATGTCAGACATTCCATCGTCAGGATCCTTGTCTTTTAAATTTAACTTCAATTTTGTAGCACTTGAGGTGTCGCCTAAATCTTCAACCGTTTCTAATAAATCCTGATATCCCAAAACAGCAAGCATATCGGCATATTCTTTTCCTGAAATTGCTTCCATAATTCTTCTTTCGAAGTAAACAGTAAAGCCTTCATTTAACCAGAAATCGTCCCAAGTGGCATTTGTTACTAAGTTACCAGACCAGCTATGCGCTAATTCATGCGCAACCAAAGATATTAATGACCTGTCGCCCGTAATAATTGTTGGGGTTGCAAACGTTAATCTTGGGTTCTCCATTCCACCAAATGGAAAAGAAGGAGGCAAAATTATTACATCATACCTACCCCATTGGTAAGGTCCATATAATTTCTCGGCACTTACTAGCATTTGCTCCATTTCCATCAACTCATCAGAAGCTTTACCAATCATATCTGCTTCGGCGTAGATTCCAGTTCTGTCGCTAAGTGTAATAAAATAAATGTCACCAACTGCCAAAGCAATTAAATATGCAGGGACAGGTTCTACCATTCTGAAAGTGTATTCTCCAGTTTCGTTTTTTTGTTTTGGGTTTTGTGCACTCATCACTGCAAGCAAAGTAGGAGGCACTTTTACTTTAGCATCCCAACTAAAACGAATTCCTGGGCTGTCTTGAATTGGAATCCAAGTTCTGGTTAAAATTGCTTGACCTTGTGTAAATAAGAATGGAGCGTTTTTACTTTCTGTTTGCTCAGGAGTAAGCCATTGCAAAGCTGCAGATTCTTTTGTAGTTGAATAATAAATACTTACGTTTTTAGTATCAGGAGTTATATTAACAGACAATCCCTTACCAATGAATGGTTTTTCAGCAGTAAGTTGAAAATTTGTTTTTATTGTGCCATTTAAAAGCACCTTATCAATCTCTAATTGTTTTGTATCAAACCAAATCATTGTAGCGTTTGAAGCTTTTTCAATGGTATAATTTGCAACACCATTAATGATTTGTTTGTCCATATTTACTTCAATAGATAAAGACAAGTGAGTTATTACTGCTTCTTTAGGTTTTGCAAATGAGTGCAAATCGTTAGAAGAATAAGAATTTAAGGCACTTAGTACCATTATTGCAAATATGATATTAGTTCGCATAAAAAAGAAAAAGCTCCTTTCGGAGCTTGGGTTTTATTTTTGAAAAATAGTTAAAAATCCTTTTAGAACTTCTGAACCATCGCCTGGATCAATCGCATAAAAATAAGTTCCTGAAGGCAAATCGTCTCCATTCCATTCATTATTATAGGGAGCTTTCTCATATACTTTATTACCCCATCTATTAAAAATAAATAGTGTATTATTTGGATAAAACTCTATAAATTCAACTTTGAAAAAATCATTTAATCCATCTCCATTAGGTGAAAAAGCGTTTCCAGGATTTAATTCGCAGTTTTGAACAGTTACTCTTAATGTATCTGAAACATTGTTATTGCAGTTATCTTTTAGATTAATTAAATATTTTGAGCTTGTTGGAGGATTAACAGTACTAACCGAATCATTCACAACAGTTAACACTGGAGGACCAGTCCAAACGTAAGTATATGGAGCAGTTCCTCCAGAAGCAATACCATATAAAGTTGCTACCCCATTCTTACAAATTGTAGTATCATTGACATTTATAGAAAGTATATCTGTTTCTGGTACAAAAACCTCTATTGTATCTTCTAGTGTGACATTACAAGCATCAGTAATTGAATAAACATAAATAGTAGTATCAGTTGGTGTAACTTCCAAGGTATCGTTTACAATTCCTTGATCTGGCCATTCATAAGTATAAGGAAGTGCCCCACTTGAAGCATTTGGCACCAACTTTAATGTTGTTTCAGGGCAAACCAAAGTATCAATTCTAGCTGTAGTTAAACTGTCATAGTTAATCGTAACAACAACAGAATCAGTATATTGGGCAAATGTACAATCTAAGACATCTGAAATCTGTAAAACAAAGGTTGTTGTTTGGCCTACAGGGACATTTATTGTCGGTGTTATTTGATTATCGTCTTCCCACAAATAAGAATAAGGAGGGTAACCTCCAGAAACCTGAGCTTGAATTGTTAAATTATTCTGAGGGCAAGAGAAAGTTAAATCAGGTGTAACGATAGTGAGTTCGTATTGATCTCTAATTTTAATTGTTCTTTCAATAATAAAAGTATCGTTGCTTTCGCTTATATAAGTGAAAGTAATAATTACAGTTTCTACCGGTTCAGTAAGATTGTCTAAAACAGGTACAAAAGGAACGGAAATTTCTGGTTGGCCAGCTGCAAAGAAAATTGTATCTGGCAATGCAATATAATCTACCCCTGGAGTAGCGGTTCCAGAATAAGTAACGGGCACAGCGTATGCAATACCGCAAATATTGTTTTCAAAGATTAAAGTTCCTTCAGTGCATCCTTCAACAGCAGAACTATCCACTAATAAATTACCAGTATTGAAGTCTGGAATAATGCTAGAATTAAAACTTTCCGCTTCCAGCCAAACCCAAGAGTCTAAAGAAGTATCAGAACCGTTAGCAATTACTAATTTAATATGATATGTTTCACCACATGTAACACTTGCTTCTGCAGTTAAAATTGTTGTAAAACTGTAAACTCCAAAATTTTGCGAACCAGAACTGTCTACAAAAAAAGCTTGATTATCCAGACCTCCAGGAGGACATGAAGTAAAAAATGGATCACTAGAAAAACCATTATTAATAGTGTTCATACTTACTGGTAAATTGGTACCAGGGACAATTGCAATGTTTTGAGCATTATCAGTATATGGACCATTAATACCAGGTCCGCTGATAAAGAAACCAAAACAATCAAAATATTCAGAGCAAACAAAATTTTCGTATTCTTCGGAACCGAAAACATAATTAAATTTAAGGGAGTTTCCATTAGGAATAAAGTCAAATTCTATAACAGCTTTGTTAAATGTTTCAGGTGGTTCCACCCCAAAACTGCCAATAATTGTATTTAAATCAATATCATCTCCTCCATCAACAGCATTTGAGAACGAAGTAGAAAGAGTTCCTTGTGCAGCAGGGGAATTAATTGAACCAGTAAAGCCATTATCTACTAATTGGGCTGGAATGTTTCCTGTGGTCATTACAATACCTCTGTTTATAGATAAACCAACAGAATCACCTAAACCGAATTCTCCAATTTGAGCAGAATCTCCAGAAATAGTTATGTTAGATATTTGCACTTCTCCACCAGCTAAAACATTGTTTATCAAGTATTCAGCTGTTTGCTGCGATTGAATATACTGCGAGAAAGCTGAATTGCTAAGAATTGTTAGTAAAAACGTTATTAAAAATAAATTATAGGTTTTGATTTTGAGCATCGTAGATGGTTTTTTTCAAGGCGTTAAAAGTAGTCAATATTTATTAAAACTAAAATCAGAAAGGGAAAGAGCTATTTCGGCGCTATAAAAAACGAAATCTTTGAGTTAGGCTGCGCATCTTCTATATCTAACTCAAAGGAGAATTCTTGGTTATTCAAAAAAATCACTTTGTTAGTTGTTGTACCTTTTGACCATGTAACAGGTAATTCAAATCCTTCTACAATATTGTTAAACTTGGCTGTGTAAATAAATATATTCTTCTTTTTTTCAACGGAAAAGACTAACTCAGGAATCATTGAAGTCTCTAAATATTGCTTAAAAAATGGTTTTAAGTCTGTTTTCATTTGTTTGCTCCACCAAGCAATTAATTCCTCAGTTGTGATGCATTTGTGTTTATGTTCTAATGCAAATTGTTTTAAGAGTCGAAACCAAGCATCTTCTGTTTTACAAAAATTTTGAAGACTTCTAATCATCAAGGCTCCTTTTGAATACATGTCAATTCCAGTCTTTTTCCCACTCAAAATACTTGCTTTGTTGGTAACTAAAGTACGTTTGTGGTTAATATATTTATCAGCAATTGAATCACTATAAAGGCATTTTACATAAATGTATTCTGCATAAGTACAGAATGCCTCTTGCAACCAAAAACCTTCTGCATTGCAAGCTTTTACACTGTTTCCCCACCATTCGTGACCAGATTCATGAATAATTATAAAATCAAAATTAAGCCCGATGCCAGAATAATCATCTCCATTATAACCATTTTGATACTTATTGCCATAAGCGATGGCAGTTTGATGTTCCATACCAGCAAATGGGGCTTCAACTATACTAAAACCATCGCTTTGTGCAGGAAATTCTCCAAAATACTTTTCAAAACAATTTAGCATTGGTATTACTTGTTCAAACTGTTTATTGGCTTTTTCTTTATTATAACTCAATGGATAGTAGTCAAGGCTGAGTTTAGTGCCATCAATTCTAGACATTGTATCTGAAAGGTGAATGAAATCACCAATGTTTAAGCAAATGTTATATGCTGAAATAGGCGTTTTAGTTTCCCAAGAAGTTGTTCTTTGGAGGGGCTGGATAAAATCCTGAACTAACTTGCCATTACCTTTAAAAAACAATTCCTTAGGATAAGTACAAGTAACCACAGAATTGTTGAATCCAAAATCAAATTTGCTTGCAATTGGAAACCAATGATATGCCCCGATATCCTGCATTGCAGTAGAAATAAATGGCTTTTCATTATTGTCTGTTTTCCAAACAAAACCGCCATCCCAAGGAGGATTTACAGCTTCTTTAGGTTTTCCATGGTAAAAATATGAAATAACTTTTTTTACATTTTCAAATTCCACAACATCCAATTTTAACAAACTGTCTTTCCTTGAAAAGTCAATTTTCTTACCATTACAAATTATAGAATCGATTTTAAAGTTTTGATGCAGCAATACAGCAATACTTTTTTGAGCAGGCCAAACTTGAACGCATTGAACACCAATTTCTTTTTGTTCAACATTAATTTTTACAATTAAATTTTGTTTTGTAAGCCATTGTGCCGAAAGTACAGTGCAACTTATTAAAAACAAGGACAGGAGAACAGCCTTTGAAGATATCATAGTACAAAAATAAAAAACGCCACCTAAGAGGCAGCGTTTCAAATAGAGAACTTAATGTTGTTATAATTATAAAATTCCTTTTTTCTCGATGCGTTTTAAAGCAGCAGAAATTCCGATTTTATTAATTGTTTTAAGTGCAGATGTAGAAATACGAATTTGAATCCAAGCATTTTCTTCAGGAAGGAAGAATTTTTTGGTAACTAAATTCGGGTTGAAACGACGTCTTGTTTTACGGTTCGAGAACGATACGTTGTTACCTACCATTGCGCGTTTTCCTGTTAATTGACAAACTCTTGACATGACTATTGAGTTATTTATGTTTTTTTATTTGGGGGTGCAAATTAAGTGAATAGTATTTGAATAATCAAGTGCTTTTTAATTTTATTTTAATTCAAGTAGAAATCTTCATCCAGTTGGATTTCCATTTTTCTTGCTTGCAATAAAACTTTTAACTCATTTATGAGCCAAATCAGCCTTTCTTGTTCAGAGTGAAAAGAAATCAACTTGTATTTAATTTCAGGAGCAAAGTTCAAAAGAGTAGCTGCATCAAAACTACTTTCTGGTCTGTTGCTATTCAATTTAACAGGCTCGCCTTTTTTCAATTGTAAATATTCCAAAAGCAGAGGGCGCAATTTTAATAAATAATTTTGAGGAGAATCTGATTCATTAAAGATGTAAACAACAGCCCCATCGTATAATTTATCCTTTATTTGCGCCAATGGTTCATTTAATTTAAATATTTCCGTTCCTACAACCGATATATCTAATTCTCCTTCTGGATATGTAGAAAAAATAGTTTTTAGTTTTACAATAGTCCCAAAGCCTTGCAATTCCCCATTTTTAGTAAAGGGAATTCCAAAAGAAATACCTTGTTCTTTAGCTTCTAAGATAAGCTGCTTGTAGCGAGGTTCGAAAATATGTAAATAAAACTCCTCAGTGGGTAAAATTACCACATTAAGGGGAAAAAGCGGAATCAATTTCATGTTTGTCATAACTTTTCAAAAATCAAAATTGGATGAAAGCGAAAAAATATATTTGCAATAATTTATAAACCATTTTAAAGGGTAAATTGTTAAATAAAAAATAAAAAAAGATGGCAAAAGCAACAATCAAATTAATGTAGGCTCTCCTAGAAACTGCAAATCAATTAGAAAAGGGCATAAATTATCAATGGGGACATATGGGAAGTTGTAATTGTGGTCATCTTGCACAAGTAATTACGGGATTAACCAAAGAACGGATTCACCTAGAATCAATGCACAGAAGTGGTGATTGGAAAGATCAGTTAAGAGATTATTGTCCACAAAGCGGATTGCCGATGGATGTGATAATTGATAAAATGACAGAAGCCGGATTTACAACTAATGATTTAATACACCTCGAAAGACTAAGTGATAGTAAAGTCTTGAATAATATTCCACAAAAAAACATTCCATTAAATCATAATAGCTCTAAAGATGCAGCCATCTACTTGAGGAGTTGGGCTAAGTTGATGGAAGATGAGATTATAGAAGAGATGGCATTGCCAGATTTTACAGTAAATTATTTAGTAAAAGCTTAAAATCGAATTGCTAAATTGCACCACATTTATAAGGTAGCAGAATTGCAGAAAATAGAAGAAGATTTTAGAGAAAAGGCTGTGCTTGTTGGATTGGTTACAAGAGAGCAAAACGAGGTTATATTAGAAGAGTATTTAGACGAATTAGCTTTTTTAACAGAAACAGCGGGTGCTATTCCATTGAAAAGATTTACTCAGAAGCTAGACAGACCAGACACTAGAACGTTCGTTGGGAAAGGAAAACTTCAAGAAATAGTTGAATATATTAAAACCCAAGGGGTTGACTTGCTTATTTTCGATGATGAGCTAAGTCCTTCTCAATTGCGCAACATAGAGAAAGAAGCCAATTGCAAAGTAATGGATAGAAACAACTTGATTTTAGACATTTTTGCAGGCAGAGCGCTAACATCCTCAGCAAGAACTCAAGTTGAATTAGCCCAATATCAATACTTATTACCAAGATTAACCAGAATGTGGACGCATTTGGAGAGACAAAAAGGTGGAATAGGAATGAGAGGACCAGGTGAAAGCCAGATTGAAACTGACAGAAGGATTATCCAAGTAAAAATTGCGAAACTCAAAGAAAGGTTAAGAGATATTGATAAGCAAATGGCGACGCAGCGAAAGAACCGTGGCGATTTGGTAAGGGTTGCTTTGGTTGGTTACACCAATGTAGGCAAGAGTACCATTATGAATTTGATTAGTAAATCGACCGTATTTGCTGAGAACAAACTTTTTGCAACACTTGATTCAACAGTTAGAAAAGTAGTTTTAGACAACATTCCTTTTTTACTTTCAGACACGGTAGGTTTTATTAGAAAACTTCCCACACAACTGGTTGAATCGTTCAAATCTACACTCGATGAAGTGCGAGAGGCTGATATATTGATACATGTTGTAGATATTTCTCACCCAAGTTTTGAAGACCACATTGAAGCTGTAAATGATACTTTGCAAGAGATAAAAAGCTTGGACAAGCCAATTATTATGGTCTTTAATAAGATTGATGCATTTAAATATACACAAAAAGACGAAGATGACTTGGCTCCAATCACAAGAGAGAATCTAAGTTTAGAAGATTGGAGGAGAAGTTGGATGGCTAAAAACAACGCACCTGCAATATTTATTTCTGCAACTGAACGCAGCAATATCAAGGAGTTTAGAGAATTGTTAACTGAAGAAGTAAAAAAAGTTCATGGCATTAGATACCCAAATTATATTGCTTCAAATAATTTATTAGAAGAATAGAAATTTAATGCTTGTTTGAATTAAAGAATTGACTATATTTGCAGCCCTTAAAAAGAAACACCGATTACAATGGCAAAAAAAGGAAACCGAGTACAGGTAATAATGGAATGCACTGAGCACAAAACCAGTGGAATACCAGGTACATCAAGATATATTACAACGAAAAACAAAAAGAATACTACAGAAAGAATGGAATTGAAAAAATACAATCCTATCTTAAAGAAAGTTACTGTTCATAAAGAAATTAAATAATAAAGAGCGATGGCAAAGAAAGTAGTTGCAACCCTAAAAACTGGAGCAGGTAAATCCTTCACCAAAGTTATTAAAATGGTTAAGTCCCCAAAAACTGGAGCTTATGCATTTAAAGAAGAAGTGGTACACAATGACCACATCAAAGATTTTTTGACAGAAAAATAATTGCATTGTAATGATGCTTAACTTTACAAGCTTCTTCCTACAAATAGGAAGGAGCTTTTTTTGCTAACAGACACTAATACTTCATATTTATATGGGATTTTTCGGACTTTTTTCGAAGGAAAAAAAAGAAACCCTTGACAAAGGATTAGAAAAAACGAAAGAGGGCTTTTTCTCTAAGTTGACCAAGATTCTTATCGGGAAATCAAAAGTTGATGATGAAGTATTAGATAACCTTGAAGAAATTTTAATTGGTGCAGATGTCGGCGTTACAACAACATTAAAAATTGTAGCGCGCATTCAAGAACGTGTTGCAAAAGATAAGTACGCTACTACTTCAGAATTAAACAATATTCTAAGGGAAGAAATTGCGCTTTTATTAGAAGAAAATAAAAGTGAAGACCAGCTTGAGTTTAGCACACCTTTTACCGATAAACCTTATGTAATTATGGTAGTTGGCGTAAATGGTGTTGGAAAAACTACCACCATCGCAAAATTAGCGCATCAATTTAAAGCAAATGGTAAAAGCGTGGTTTTGGGAGCTGCAGATACATTCAGAGCTGCTGCTGTTGATCAAATCACCATTTGGGCAGACAGAGTTGGTGTTCCTTTGGTGCAACATGGAATGAATGCAGATCCAGCTGCCGTAGCGTTTGATGCCGTTACAATGGGAAAAGCAAGAAATGCTGATGTTGTAATTATCGATACAGCAGGAAGATTGCACAACAAAATTAACTTGATGAACGAGCTCAGTAAAATTAAGCGTGTGATGCAAAAGGTGATTCCTGATGCGCCACATGAAATTTTATTGGTGCTGGATGCTTCAACAGGACAGAATGCGATAGAACAATGCAGACAATTTTCTCAAGCAACAGATGTAAATGCATTGGCGCTTACAAAACTTGATGGTACCGCAAAAGGAGGAGTAGTGATAGGAATTTCCGACCAATTCAAAATACCAGTTAAATATATTGGACTGGGTGAAGGAATGAAAGACCTTCAATTATTTAATAAATCAGAATTTGTTGATTCATTATTTAAGGCTTAAACTAATTTTTAATCAATAAAACATTGAAAACCAAAACACTCCGTAAGAATAAAGTAAATGTAGTAACGCTTGGTTGCTCAAAAAATTTATACGATTCTGAAGTGCTGATGGGGCAGTTAAAAGCTAATAAATTTGAAGTAGAACACGAATCAAAGAAAGATGATTCAGAAATTGTAATCATTAATACTTGCGGATTTATTGATAATGCAAAAGAAGAAAGCATCAATACAATTTTAAGGTACGTTGAAGCAAAAGGAAAAGGTCAGGTAGATAAAGTTTTTGTAACAGGTTGCTTAAGTGAGCGTTACAAGCCGGAATTGTCATTAGAAATTCCAGAAGTTGACGCTTGGTTCGGAACAAGAGATTTACCGAAATTACTAAAAACCCTAAAAGCAGATTATAAGCACGAATTGGTTGGAGAACGTATCATTACAACTCCTTCACATTATGCCTATTTTAAAATATCAGAAGGTTGCGATAGACCATGTTCTTTTTGCGCCATTCCTTTAATGCGCGGTAAACACATCAGTTTACCAATGGAAGATTTGGTAAAACAGGCACAACACCTGGCAAAAAATGGAACCAAAGAATTGCTGTTGATTGCACAAGATTCAACTTATTATGGTTTAGATATTTATAAGGATAGAAAATTAGGCGAATTACTAAATCGTTTGGCAGATGTTAATGGAATAGATTGGATTCGTTTGCATTATGCATTTCCAAGTGGATTTCCTATGGATGTGTTAGATGTGATGCGCGACAGAGAGAATATCTGCAAATACATAGACATGCCTTTACAACATGTGAGTGACGCTATGTTGAAAAGCATGCGTCGTGGAACTACTAAACAAAAAACAACTGATTTAGTGAACCAAATTCGCGATAAGGTTCCTGGAATTGCCATTAGAACAACGCTTATAGCTGGTTATCCCGGTGAAACAGAAAAGGACCATGAAGAAATGCTGGAATGGGTACAAAGCAGCAGGTTTGAAAGATTGGGCGTTTTTACTTATTCTCACGAAGAAAATACACATGCTTATAGCTTAAATGATGATGTGCCAGCAGATGTAAAACAAGAAAGAGCTGAAGCAATAATGGATGTGCAACAAGGAATTTCTGCATCACTAAATCAAACTAAAGTAGGTAACACATATAAAGTATTGTTCGACCGAAAAGAAGGTGATTACTTTATTGGAAGAACTGAATTTGACTCGCCTGAAGTTGACAATGAGGTACTTGTAAAAGCGAAAGATGCTTATGTGAGAATTGGTGATTTTGCAAACGTCACTATAACACATGCCGAAGAATTTGATCTTTATGGTAACTTGCAAGCATGAAAAAATATCGATGTAGCCAGATTCCTTACCTTCAAACGGGTAAATTTCAAACCATCGTAACTGATTACATTGCCGAAAATGATTTTTTAAAATCGTTTTATCATCTTCCTCCCACAATTAAAAGTATTGGTGAAGCTATTTCGCAAAAACAAAAAGCTTCAATACCAAGAGATGTTTTAGTGAAAAGAATTTTGAAACAATATGATTCAACTGGATTATTAGATGAATCTGCACAAATTCAAATTTCATCTTTAATCAAAGCAACTACATTTACCATTACTACCGGGCAACAAACGGGTATTTTACTTGGTCCACTTTACGCTTGTTATAAAATAATTTCTGCTATAAAGTGGAGCAAAGAAGCTAAGAATTTGTTTCCTGATTATGATTTTGTTCCTGTATTTTGGATGGCAACTGAAGACCATGATGTAGCAGAAATAAATCATGTGTGGGTAGAAAGCAAAAGATATAATTGGAAAACCAACCAAGTTGGACCAGTTGGAAGATTTAATACAGAAGGTTTAGCAGATTTGGTGAATGATTTAAAAAGTCATGCTGGAATTGATGCTGATAGCAAATCTATCATCGATATTTTTGAAAAAGCGAGTTCTTCCAAAACATTGGCAGATGCAACCCGATACATCGTGCATGCAATATTTGGGAAATATGGAGTAATTTCTATTGATGCTGATGATACTGAACTTAAAAGTCATTTTTCAAAGATAATATTACAAGATATTCTCCAACAAAATAGCCATAAAGAAGTAATCAGAACGCGTGAATTACTTGAGAAATCATATAAAAGTCAAGTGCATGGTAGAGAAGTTAATTTCTTTTATCTGTTAGATGGTTATAGAGAAAGAATTGTATTTGAGGGAAATAAATTCCTTACAAATGACGGGAAATTCAATTGGAACAATGAAAGTCTCGAAAAAGAGATAAGCGATTTTCCAGAACGATTTTCTCCCAATGTGGTGATGCGACCTTTGTATCAAGAATGTATTTTACCGAATTTAGTGTACATTGGAGGTGGAGCTGAAATAGCTTATTGGCTAGAATTGAAAGGCGTTTTTGATTTTTACAAAGTGCCCTACCCTATTTTGTTTTTAAGAAATTCAGCTTTGGTTCTGGATGTTAAAAATTCGCTTAAGCTTTCGAATGCAAGTTTGAAAATTGAAGATTTGTTTTTAGAAAAATCTGTTCTCCAAAGAAAAGTTGCCTTACAAAATGCCAATGATGATTTGACTTTGTTATCAGAAAAAGCTCATTTAAAAGACATTACTAATAATTTACAGGAAATAGCATCTCATATTGACGCGCCAACAAAATCTGCTGCTATTGCATTTGAAAAAAGATTAGAAGCTCAAATAGAAAGATTTTCTTTGAAACTGATTCGTCAACAAAAGAAGAAAAGTGAAATCGTGATGCAACAAATTTCTGATTTATTGGAATATGCAAGCCCAGGTGGAACCTTACAAGAAAGGAAAGAAAGTATTGCTACACTCATACAGCGATTTGGATTTGGTATTTTGGATGAACTGATAGAAAATATGAGTGTAGAAAATGAAGGATTCTTGGTATTAGAAGAAATCTCGTAAAATGGAAAAGCCAACTTCTTACTGCGACGCTGTTTCTCGGATGGAAAAGGATAATGTGCATGTGATATATCATGACACAGCTTATGGTTTTCCGATTGAAGATGATAACGAACTTTTCGGCCGCTTGATTTTAGAAATCAATCAGGCTGGTTTAAGTTGGACAACAATTCTCATTAAACAAGAAAATTTCAGAAATGCATATAGTAGCTTCAATATTGAAGAGATTGCAGCCTATAATGATGTTGAAAGAGGGCGTTTACTCAACGATGCGGGTATTATTAGAAATAGGTTAAAAATCGATGCAGCAATACATAATGCGAAGGTAATTTTAGATTTAAAAGTCGAGCACAAAACTTTTAAAAATTGGCTAAATGCGCATGCTCATTATAATAAAGAAGAATGGGTAAAACTTTTCAAAAAGACATTTAAGTTTACTGGAGGTGAAATTGTAAATGAATTTTTAATGAGCACAGGATATTTGCCAGGCGCTCATATTGAAAGTTGTGAGGTCTATAAAAAATTAAAATCTCTATAACTTTTCTTCTATTTTAAGTTTTTAAAAAAGCATTTCCTTTGTCGTAAAAAATCAAAATAAAATGAAAAGATGTACCATAAAATTAAGAACTCTTTTTTCTACAGCTGCAATTATTTGTTTTAACTTTATTTCTGTATCTGCACAAACTGTAGCGGCTGGAGGTAATCATTCCATATTTGTCTGCGCCAGTGGAGAAGCAAAAGTAACAGGATCAAATCCAAATGGACAATTGGGTAATGGGACAACTACTGGGACTTTAACACCAATACCCTTAAATGGTCTGTCAGGAATAGTTTCAGTAGCTTCAAAAGATGCTTTTACACTTTACCTATTAAGCGACAGCACGGTTTGGGCTGTTGGTTTTAATGGTTATGGGCAATTTGGCAATGGCACTACAACAAGCTCGAATACACCTGTGCAAATACCAGATCTCACAGGCATAACAAAAATTGCTGCGGGATTTTATCATTCATTGTTTTTAAAAAGTGATAGCACCGTTTGGGCTTGTGGCAGAAATTTTTCTGGTGAAGTTGGCGATGGGACACAAACACAACGTAACATTCCAGTCCTTGTGAGTAGTCTTTCTGGAGTTATAGATATTGCCGCTGGTGATAATCATTCTATGTTTTTGTTACAGGACAGTACAGTTTGGTCATGTGGCGACAATCAAAACGGAAGCTTAGGTTTAGGTGTGGGCTCATTGCAAGTAATTAACCCTTCGCTAGTTTCTTCCATTAGTGGCGTTAAGTCCATTGCTGGAGGTTTCAGACATTCATTGTTTGTTAAGAATGATGGTACTTCATGGGCAAGTGGTATCAACAATGACGGTCAATTGGGCAAGTGGTATCAACAATGACGGTCAATTGGGCAATGGAACCAACACTGATGCACCAATTCCTGTTCAAGTTAACAATCTAACCGACATTTTGAGTGTTTCTGCAGGTCAGTATCATTCTTTGTTTTTAAAAAGTGATGGAACTGTTTTGAGTGCTGGTAATAATCTTTATGGTCAATTAGGTAATAGTACATATACAAATCAAAGTATCCCCGTGCAGGTCAACGGACTAACAGGAGTTACAAAAGTTTCAGCATCTGGTTATTATCATTCTTTATTTTTAAAAGACGACAATACATTTTGGGCCTGCGGTCAGAATAATGTTGGACAACTTGGCAATAGTGGCGCAACTAACTCAAACGTTCCCGTTCAAGTTTTAGACAGCTGCAGTATAACTACAAATTTAACTACGCATAACAAAAGTGTTGAGGCAATTATTTTCCCTAATCCTTCCAATGGCTTTTTCAACCTTGAAATAAGAGAAAATTTTTCGGCAGATAACAATATTGAAGTATATGATTTCTTGGGAAATTTAGTTTGTAGCGCCCAATTAACAACATCAACTCATATTCTTGACCTTTCTAACAAAGCAAGAGGCATTTATTTTTACAAATTAATTAATGCAAACAAAAAGATCACATCTGGAAAAATAATAATTGACTAACCTTAAGGCCTAAAATTAAAACTGAACGCAACTTTGCCTTAAAGCGAGGTTGCGTTTTTTCTTGTTCATCATCATTTATATTTCAAAATGCTCTATTAGCCTTTCTCTGATTTAAATTGAAATGCTCTTTTGTTTTCAGCAGCTAAGCGGGCCGTTTCTTCTATTCGTTTTAACCTTGTTTCGGGTCTTTTGGCATTTGAAATTGTTTCTAAAATTCCTCTTTTAGCTGATTTGGGAAAATTCTCAAAATTTACAGCTGCATTTGGAAAACTATCTAGCGCTATTTTCAAATCTTCAGGAACAAGGCCATTTTCAACTTCATTTAATGCGTCCCAAGTTCCAGATTTCTTTGCCAAGTCGACCATTGAAAGTCCAGAAGCGTGCATTCTACCTTCACTTATAAGTTTGGCTACTTTGTTTTTATTTACCGCACTCCAATTACTTTTAGGATTTCTTGGTGAAATAAAAAGCTTGAATCTTTGTTCATCTATTTTATTCGGAAGGCTATCTACCCAACCAAAACAAAGCGCTTCATCTATTGCATCACTTACAGTAAGAGAAGGTAAACCACTTTCTTTTTTGCACAATACCAACCAAATTCCTTCTTTTTGTTGATGATTAGAACTCAGCCAATTTCTCCATTCAGAAAGATTTTTTGGTTCAAAATGAGCAAATTCCTTTTTATGATTTGGTGCCACTTTCTAATGCAGTAAAGAAGTTCTCCACATTTTCTATGATTCTTTCCGCAGCATTGCTATAATCTTGTTTCACGAAAGTTAAGCCAGTAATTTGCTCATAGAGTTGAATGTATCTTTCAGAAACTTCGGTCACAAACTCGGGAGGTAAAACCGGTACTCTTTGACCTTCTTTGCCTTGAAAGTTATTTTTTATTAACCATTGTCTTACAAATTCCTTACTTAATTGTTGCTGTGGCTCATTTGCAGCTTGTCTTTCAGCATAACCATCAGCATAAAAATAGCGAGAAGAATCAGGCGTATGGATTTCATCAATCAATACAATTTGCCCATTTTGGTCTTTCCCGAATTCATATTTTGTATCCACCAAAATGAGGTTACGTTCTTTGGCCATTTGAGTGCCACGTTCAAATAAATTTCGCGTGTATTCTTCCAGTTTCAGATAATCATCAACAGCGACAATTCCTTTGGCAATAATATCTTCTCTTGAAATATCCTCATCGTGACCTTCTGAGGCCTTTGTAGTTGGTGTGATGATAGGAGAAGGAAGTTTATCATTTTCTTTTAATCCATCTGGCAGCGCCACACCACAAAGCACTCTTTTACCTAAAACATATTCGCGAGCTGCATGTCCAGCCAAATAACCACGAATCACCATTTCCACTTTAAAAGGAGTACACATTTTACCTATTGCAACATTCGGGTCGGGCGTTGCGATGAGCCAATTAGGAACTATATCTTTTGTTGCGTTTAAAAAATACGTTGCAGTTTGATTCAATACTTGTCCCTTGTATGGTATTCCTTCACCCAATACCACGTCGAAAGCTGAGATTCTGTCGCTTGCAACCATCGCCAAATAATGATTATCAATAGTGTAGACATCGCGTACTTTTCCACGGTAATGTGCAGTTTGATTATCGAATTCGAATTGAATATTAGCGAGTGCCATTGTTTTGTTGTTCTTGGTATGCGTGTAAAATTCTTGTTACTAGTTTATGTCTAACCACATCACTTGTGTCGAGGTAAATGATGTTTATTCCTTCTACATTATTCAAAATCCGAACAGCAGTTGGTAAACCTGATGGCTGATTTTTAGGCAAATCAACTTGTGTTAAATCGCCAGTAATTAAAAACTTAGCGCTTCTTCCCATTCGTGTAAGGAACATTTTCATTTGACTTTCGGTGGCATTTTGTGCTTCATCGAGAATTACAAATGCATTGTCTAACGTTCTACCACGCATAAATGCTAAAGGAGCAATTTGAATAACACCAGTTTCCATGAAAACAGCCAGTTTATCGGCAGGAATCATATCCATTAATGCATCATATAGTGGTTGTAAATATGGATCGAGCTTTTCTTTTAAATCGCCGGGTAAAAAACCTAAGTTCTCTCCAGCTTCAACAGCTGGTCTTGTAAGAATGATGCGTTTAACTTCTTTATTTCTCAAAGCGCGAACCGCCAAAGCAACTGCAGTGTAGGTTTTTCCGGTACCTGCAGGGCCAATGGCAAACACCATATCATTTTCATAAGAACTGGTAACAATTCTTTTTTGATTGGGCGTTCGGGCTTTTACAATTAAACCATTGTTTCCATGAACGATAACATCAGAAGTTCCGTCTTCGGATTTTTTAATTTCCGGGAGGTCATTTTCAGGATTCATGATTCGTTTAATAAATTGTTCACTTAGATTTCCATAACGTTTATGGTGGTCTACGAGTTGGCCTAATTTGGATTCAAAAGATAAAATTTGCTCTTCTTCACCTTGCAATTTTAACTCGACTCCTCTTGCGATGAGTTTTAAAGTTGGAAAATACTTTCTGATTTGGTCAAGCGTAGTATCATTTACACCGTATAATTCAACAGGATTTACGTTGCTTAATTGAATAGTTTTTTCAGTCAATTGATGAATTTAATAAATATTGGATTAATTAAAATTATGGTTGCATTTCACCTACAAATAAATGAATTTTGGCGCTGACTTACAATTGAAATTCCTTTAGAAAATGGCAATAATTACTTTAACCACAGATATGGGCCTAAGCGATTATTATGTTGCTGCAGTTAAAGGGGCAATTTTAAGAGAACTACCACAAACTACGATTGTAGATATTACGCACGATGTGCCAAAGTACGACACTTTAAGTGGGGCATATAATCTAAAAAATGCATATAAAAGCTTCCCTGAAGGGTCAATCCATATTGTTGGCATTAATTCTTTAGAAGAATATATGTTAGATAGGAAAACCATAATTCATGTTGCATTAAAAGCTGCTGGACATTATTTTGTTGGAGCTGATACCGGTATTTTTTCTTTGGTTTTAGATGTGGTTCCAGATGAGATTGTTGAGTTAAATATTTTAAAAGAGCCCGTTACTCCTACTTTTCCGACACAGGATGTATTTGCGAAAGCAGCCTGTCATATAGCCAGAGGTGGTACATTAGAAGTTATTGGAAAGAAAATACCTGAAATAAAACGGATGGTTATGCATTCTGCAATTGGTCAAGCTGATAGTATAACAGGACACGTAATCTACATTGACTCTTATGGCAATGTAATAACCAATATTTCGAGGAAGTTATTCGAAGAGATCGGTCAAAAGAGACCTTTCGGCATTGGTTTAAGGAGCAGAAAAGTGGAAATTAATTCTATTTCGAAGCGTTACAATCAGGTTGCAGAAGGAGAAGCAATAGCCATATTTAATCATGCAGATTATTTGGAAATTGCGATAAATAAAGGGTATGCAAATAAATTATTTGGATTTAGAGAGCGTGAAAATATCAGAATAGAATTCCATGATTATTAGAATCGTAAAAATGCATTTTGCCTTAAAAAACAGGGCTGCATTTGAAAAAATATTTTCCGAAAGTGCCCCTAAAATTCGCGCATTTAATGGTTGTTCTCACGTTCATTTATTGAATGATATAAACGACAATTGTAGGTATTTCACCTACAGTCATTGGGAAAACGAAGCTGCATTAGAAGATTATCGAAATTCCGAATTGTTCAAAACGACTTGGGCCAAAACCAAAATATTGTTCGATGCTCCTGCAGAAGCTTGGAGCACCGTGCAATCTGACTATTGATTGCACGGTATAAATTCCAAATTAATCTCTTCTACCTAAGTAAATAGAAAGGTAATACAATAAAGTAGCAAGCGAGCCAATTGCAGCAACTACATACGTTAAAGCAGCCCAACTTAAAGCATCTTTAGCTTTTTCGTGTTCTTGTCCGTATGATAAATTCGTGCTTTCCATCCAAGCTAAAGCGCGGTTAGAAGCATCGTATTCAACAGGAAGCGTAATAAAGCTAAAGATGGTTGTTAGTGCAAAAAGCACAATTCCAACGAACAGCAAACCAGGAAATACATTCAACAATAATACTCCACCAAGTAAAACCCATTGCACTACATTAGATGAAACCTGCACAATAGGAACCAATTGAGAACGCATAGTAAGCCATGAATATGCTGTAGCATGTTGAACAGCGTGCCCGCATTCGTGCGCTGCAATAGCTGCAGAAGCTACACTTCTTCCATTATAAACTTCTGGACTCAAGTTCACTGTTTTATTTTGTGGATTGTAGTGGTCGGTTAGAAAACCTTCTACCGAAGTTACCTTCACATCGTAGATTTGGTTGTCGCGTAGCATTTTATCGGCAACTTCTTTTCCGCTTAATCCTGCAGCCAATGGCACTTCCGAATATTGTTTGAATTTACTTTTAAGACGATAGCTAACAAACCAGCTTGCAGCCATCATAAGAATCATAATAATGTAGATACCCATTTTATATTTTGTTTTTACAGTATTCGCCTTAGTCAAACGACATTCCCATTTCAAAATTGTTTCATTTTGTCAGTAAGCAATGTAAAGTTGGCAGGAAACGACTAGAATTAACAATTCGCTTTTGTTTGTATTGAAATCATTTACTTTCTACATTCGTTTCCAAAAACTAGCTATTCCCGATTTATTTTAATTGCAATGACAGACCTTTTTAAAAAACTCAATTATAAACTTCCTTTTAAGGTTTACGCGATGAATGTTCCCGATTCATTTAACAAAGAATTAGATGAAATGAGAAAGTTTACTGAAGTTACAAAAGAAGTCTATTTAGAATCTAGCATAGATTTTATTATTTTGTTTGTAAAGACCCAAAAGGAAATTGAATATTCAATTGATGAAATTTTCCCCAAGTTAGCAGGAGATACAATTCTTTGGTATTGTTATCCAAAAGCATCTTCAAAAAAATACAAATGTGAATTTAACAGAGATAATGGTTGGGATATTTTGGGGAAATACAATTTAGAAGGAGTTAGACAAGTTGCCATTGATGAAGATTGGAGTGCATTACGTTTTAGAAAAACAGAATTTATTAAGAAGCTCACTCGAAATCCTAAGATTGCAATTTCTGAAGAAGGAAAGAAAAGAACAACAAAGATTTGATGCTAGTTAGCCAATATTTAAAGTCTTGAATCTTTTATGCAGTAAAAAATCAAAATCCTTTTATATTTTTCTGTAATTGATTAGAAAATCTAAAAATCTATATATATCAACTTTAGTATATATAGAAAATTGAAAATTCTTTACATAGCAACATTAGTATGTAAAGATAATTGGCAATTCTTTACATATTAATTTTAAAATCAAAACTTAACCAAAGGCTTGGAACACTGAATTCAGTCATAATTGGGTAATTAAAACAAAGAATTGCGTCATTTTGTCATTTACAATTAACCTGAAGCGCCATATTGTCATTTTTTCATGGCTGGCATTTCTATTGAAAAGCGAGTTGAAACAAATTAAAACTTAATAAAATGACATTTATAAAAATGAACAGACCAGCATTTAGAACATCAGGTTCTATAAACCATTTAATAAACGATTTAATGGAAAACGTAAAATTTCCAGAAAGCAGAAACTACGATGGAGGCACAGCATCACCAGCAGTAAACATTGTTGAAAATGAGCAAGGCTTCGAATTAGAGTTATCGGCAGCTGGATTTAGCAAAGAAGAAATTACTCTGCAAATTGAGAAAGATACATTGGTGATTTCTGGTGAGAAGAAAACCGAAGAAACCACGACAGAGAAGAAATTCCACAGAAAAGAATTTACTTATACCAACTTTAAACGCAAGTTTACATTGACCGAACAAGTTGATAAAGAAAAGATTGAAGCGAGTTTTGAGAATGGAATTGTAAAAATTCATTTGCCAAAAAAACAAGAAGTAGTTGCAGAAACTATAAAAATTGAATTAAAGTAAGTTTAGGTTGTTTGATTAAAAGGCGTTTTCGAAAGAAAGCGCTTTTTTTTTGCGCTAATCATTGGTATGTTTGAAAAATGGAACAAACCGCATGGTACCTTATTCTAAATCCTATGGCCGGAGGCGGCAAAGCGGAAAAAAAGTATCCTCAAATTGCCGAATTACTTACAAAAAAAGGCATTTCATTTACAACATACAAAACATCGGATGCTGGAGATGGAGAAAAGGTGGTGACAACCGCATTGAAAGCTGGATATAGAAAAATCTTAGTTTGTGGTGGTGACGGAACTTTAAATGAAATTGTAAACGGATTAATGAATCAGGATTTAGTTCCTACACTAGAAATTACAATTAGTTTAATTCCAGTTGGAACTGGCAATGATTGGGGAAGAACTTGGAATTTATCGCGTAAAATAAAAACGTCTATTGCTATTTTGCAAAATGGAAAAACAGCCATACAAGATGTTGGGTTGGTTAAATTTGACCATAAACCTAACAGTAAAATATGGTTCCTGAATGTAGCTGGATGTGGCTTTGACGCTGCAGTAGCTTATGCAGCAAATAAAGAAAAAGAAAAAGGCAATTCTAGCGTGCTTACTTATATAAAACAACTTGTAAAAACACTTTTTACTTATAAAACGGCAACTTGCGAAATGATGATTGACGGAAAAAAAATCTCTTCGCAATTATTTGCTGTTTTGATAGGAATAGGAAAATTTGCAGGTAACAAAATGAAATTAGTTCCCAATGCAATTCCAAATGATGGGCTGTTTGATATTACCCTGGCCCACAAAATTTCTCCTTGGAAGGTTATAAGGAATTTCCCAAAATTGTTCAATGGAAAGTTTCTAGGATTAAAAGAGGTTTCGGTTTATCAAGGAACAGAATTTTCGATCACATCTGAAAAAGATGTGTATTTTCAAGCTGATGGAGAATCTATGGGAAAAGTACCTTTGTGCATTACTTTAGTTCCAAATGCCATCAAAGTTATAATTGGATAATGGGATTTTTTAGCAAAAAGGTTACGACTTGGTATCGGGTATTTCCTTCTTTAGAAGAAGCTGAAAAGGCAATCCCAATGAATCGCTTAGTGGCAGTTGAGATAGATACAAAAAGACTGTGTTTTGCAAGAACTGAAAAAGGATATTTCGCAACGGATGAAAAATGTCCGCACCAAGGTTTGCCTATTTCAAAAGGAGGATTTTGTGAAGACGGAACCATTGTTTGTCCGTTTCATAGGTACGCATGGAATTTAAAAAGCGGAAGAGAAGTTGAAAAACGAGAAAACAACATTCAACTTTACCCTGTTGATATTAGAGAAACGGGAATTTATATTGGAATTGAGAAGAAGGTTTCTCGATTATTCTAAGGCAACAAGTCGAAAGGAATTTCTATTTTCACTTAAAAACAAAGACATAGGGTTTGCAGATTTCACATCCAACACATGAAATGCATTGTTAAATTTAACCACACCATAGCCTCCAACAACAGGCTCAACTTGCTCGAAAGACATTTTAGGAAACACCTCATCACCATTGTTCGTTAAGTAATTTTTTCCACTTCCTACTTTAGAACAAATTGCAAAATCACCCACGAATTTATCTATCAACTTATATGTTCCGGGAACTACAATTTCACAATTATCTGATAGTAAACCCATCCAACAATCTTCCCCTTTTCCAGCATAAAAAATCAGGTTTTTATTTGGGCTACTAACGATTGAATCAAAATATTGAAGTTCACAAATAGCGCCTTCACTGTTTATCAAATTGTATCCTTTAGAAATTTTAACAACGGCCTTATTCTGCGCAAAAGGCTCTGCATTCATAAACATCGGACTTGCTATAACCTTTGCAGTTTTACAATTCAGATATCCGTAAATGCCATTTTTTAGGATTCTTTTAATATCGCTTGTATCTTCTAAAAATAATTTATCATATTCAGTTTGCAGACTTTTAACTAATGCAGAAACTTTGTTCTCAGTATATTTATCAAATTGATCTTTCGGAATTCCGGGCTTCACAATCCATTTTCCATTTTTACCCACTATTGCAAATTTATTGTCGATTTTTACTCCAATTTTATCTTCATTTACCCATAAAACCTCTTCAAATTTTGGTTTAATCTTTAAAACACCGTTAGAATCTGCAATTCCCCATTCTTTTCCAATTGCAAAAGGAATTAAATCAGTCATTTGCCGTTTTGCTGTGCTAACTTTTGCATTGCCCAATAAATTCAATTTATAATTATACAATTGAAAGCCAATGTCATCTCTTTTGCGAATGGCAATGCGGGTTTTGCTCAACACAATAAACGAATCTACATTGGCAACAAACTGATTGTCGGTGCCTAAAACTGATAACTCGTAGGGTGAATTTTCACCTTTTACAAGTAATGTTTGCGCTGATAAACATCCACAGAAAACAATTAAAATAGTTCCGAAAGTAAATACGTTTCGTTTAATCGAATTCCTTTTTCTGTTTGATGAATAGTACCGCATTCTATAGATTTATCGTGTTCGAAATAAAGTATAATGTTTTGATCGAGGCATTGTTTTAAAATGCGTTCTTTTTCAATGAGTGTTTCCAATGGTCGCATGTCGTAGCCCATTACCCAAGGCAAAGGAATGTGCACAGGCGATGGAAGTAAATCTGCAACATATAGAATTTTGTGATTATTGATATGAATTAACGGAAGCATCATGGCTTCAGTATGTCCGAAAACATATTCTATTGAAATAGGAAAAGGTATTGTTTCTGTCTCCACAAATTTTAATTGTCCACTTTCTTGGATGGGCAAAATGTTTTCTTTTAAAAAAGATGCTTTCTCTCTTGGATTAGGGTTTACAGCCCATTCCCAATGTTTTTGATTGCTCCAGTAAACTGCATTTTTAAATGCAGGACGAAAACCAGTTTTTTCATTGTTGTATTCGATGGCTCCACCACAATGGTCGAAATGCAAATGTGTAAGAAATACATCTGTGATATCGTCGCGGTGAAAACCTAGATTTTGCAGGGACTTATCCAAAGAATCATCTCCATGAAGGAAATAATGTGCAAAGAACTTTTGCTCTTGTTTGTTGCCCATTCCGGTATCAATCAGCATGAGTTTTTTACCATCTTCAATTAATAAACAGCGCATCGCCCATGAGCACATGTTATTATCGTCGGCTGGGTAAACTTTGTTCCACATAGATTTGGGAACAACGCCAAACATAGCGCCTCCATCTAATTTAAAATGTCCGGTATTAATGGTATGTAACTTCATAGTGGTTTGTTAGCAAAATGGTAAAGCGGTTGAAAAATGAATAATTCAAGCCGCTAAATTTACCGGAAAATTTAGAATATGCGTGTTCATTTTATTGCAATTGGGGGAAGTGCAATGCACAATTTAGCTTTGGCAATGCACAAGAAGGGATATTTAGTAACTGGTTCTGATGATGAAATAGTAGAACCTTCTAAAACTAGATTACAAAATGCTGGATTATTGCCAAAAGAAGAAGGCTGGTTTCCAGAGAAAATTACTGCTGATATTGATGCAATAATTCTGGGAATGCACGCACGCGTTGACAACCCTGAATTATTAAAAGCACAGGAAATTGGCTTAAAAGTATTTTCCTATCCAGGGTACATTTATGAGCAGAGCAAGGAAAAAACTCGGATAGTAATTGGAGGAAGTCATGGTAAAACCAGTATTACGGCTATGATTTTACATGTTTTAAATGTAGTAAATATTGATTGTGATTATTTGGTTGGGGCTCAATTGAAAGGCTTTGATACCATGGTGCGCATTACCGAAGCTGCAAAGTATATTTTGTTAGAAGGTGATGAATATTTAGCTTCTCCGATTGAACGTGTTCCTAAGTTTCACTTGTACCATCCGCATATTGCAGTGTTGAGCGGCGTTGCTTGGGACCATATCAATGTGTTTCCAACATTTGAAATGTATGTAGAACAGTTTCAAATTTTTGCAGATAAAATAGAGCAAAACGGAACCTTAATTTATTTTGAAGGCGATGATGAATTAAGTAAAATAGCACAAAAAGGTAAAAAAGATATTCAATACATTCCTTACGGAGCGCACGATTCGGAAGTAATAAATGGAGAAACGACATTGATTTCTGATATTGGAAAAACGGCATTACAAATTTTCGGTCAGCATAATTTACAAAACCTCAACGCTGCGTTACAAGTTTGTTTGAAAGTTGGAGTTTCAAAAGCTGATTTTTACTCAGCTATTCAAAGCTTTTCTGGTGCTGCCAAGCGATTGGAATTGGTGTTTAAAAATGAGCAGACCAATATTTACAAAGATTTTGCGCATTCACCATCAAAACTAAAAGCAACTACAAGTGCAGTAAAAGAGCAGTTTCCGAAACGCAAACTAATTGCATGCATGGAATTACATACGTTTAGCAGTTTAAATGATGCATTCTTGGATGAATATGCAGGTTCGATGGCACAGGCAGATGAGGCCATTATTTATTTTAATCCTCATACAGTTGCACATAAAAAACTGAATGACATTGACCCTGCGCGAGTTGCTGCTGCATTTGGCGGAAACAATATTCGCGTGTATACAAACGCTAGCGAAATAATTGCAGAATTAAAAACCAAAAATTGGGAAAATGCCAATTTACTAATGATGAGTTCTGGCAATTTTGATGGGTTGAAATTTGAGGAGTTGGCAGGGATTATTGGGTTGAAGTGAAAAGCATTTTAAGAACAAGACAATATCAGCTTATCGCCAAAAAAGATGATGTTAATGAATGATTCTACAAATTTATGAATTCAATTACTCATTCACTGCTTGTTCAATAATAGCTATTCATTCATATTTATGAATTTTTATCCAAGCTTAAAACTAATTGATGAACTAGTGTATTACACTCAATAAGAAATGTCCTCCAACAGTTTTCTCTTCATTCAAAATATTTACGACATATAAACCATTCGGCAAATTGGCAACTGGAAGCAAAACGTATTGTTCAGTATACATTCCGCTATAAACTATTCTGCCTGAAAAATCTATCATTTCAATTTTTCTTTCCTGAACGTTCTCAAAACTAATTATGCATGTTTCATTTGCAGGATTAGGTTGATATCTGAAATTAAGTGCATTATTTTCCGTAATTCCAATTTGAAGCAAGCAATCGTATCTTGGTTTAGTTAAACTTTTGTAGCAAGTATCTCCATCTTCTGTTATTGCAGTAATAACAAGTGTTATAGGAAAGTTTTCGTTATTTATGAATTGATGATCCACCGAAATTCCTACTTCACTATCACCATCACCGAAAAACCAAACTGGATTAAGAATTGTCATATTCTCAGCTTCAAATACAACATTAAATTCTGTGTTGTTTCCTTGTTCGAGGCTTGCAAAATCAATAAACAATTGCTCACAAGCCTCCACTTGGTTTTTTGCTTTACAAAAAGCTTTAACACAAAGTTCTCCGTTTACTTTTACTGAAGTTATCGCCAAACAGATGGTGTCACCAAGTTCGCTGTTTTGAGCAGGTGGAGGATTTAAGCCTTCAAATGTTTGTCCATTGCCAAAAGACCAACTGAAAGAGTTAGCTGCATCTAAAGGAAATTGGGATTGATTTTCAAATTCTAATGTTCCGTTTGGACCAGGATTTAACTCAAAATCTAAATTTAAGTTTTCGCAGCAAGAAGCTGGTGATAAGCTTGAAGGGTCTAAAATCAATTCACAATAAACATCTTTGCACTCTGCCCCAGTAAAATCTGTACCCTTTACAACAATACATACCATAAATTCACCATTTTGGTCATAATTGTGTAAATATGTTTGCGGTAAGACAGAAGTTACAGTTGGCGAACCATCGCCAAAATCTATTTTGGTTTCTGTTATTGTTCCATTTGGGAATGTTGAATTATCTGTAAAGCTGTATTGACCAGTAGTTGGATCTTTTAGAACTGTAAAGCTTGCTTGCAAAGCGTCACAATCATCACCACATATATCACAATCTGTAGAGGTGCATTCTGCTCCAAACTTTGTTCCAGTTACAGTTAAGCAAACTACATAAGCATCTTGTTCTAAATATGCATGAGGTGGTGGATTAAACAAAGGTGAAGTATTTCCATCACCATAATCCCAAACAGAACTAGTAATTGCCCCCCCTGGAAAAACTGTATTATTAGTAACCGCCATTGGACTATTCCCGTCGCAGGTAAAATTAACCTGTAATCCTCCGCAAGGACTAGCTATTTCAATTGTTGTGCAAAATACTTTTTGGCAATATATTCCTGTTTTGTAGCCTTTCACAGTAAGGCAAACTGTATAAGTGCCTGGTTCTTGATAGGTATGAACTGGGTTTGCTGCTCCAGAAAATTCTGTATCATCAAAATCGTAGGTGTATTGAACAATGTTTCCTCCAATAAATGTTGAAGTATTGGTAAAAGTAACAGTTGCTCCATTTACAACAACGTTAAATCCAGCAGTTAAGCCATCGCAATTTCCGATTTCAATTGTATCGCAGTATGTATCGCTGCATGGTTGGGCTTCATTACTTACACCATTTACAGTTAAACAAACAATGTATTGACCTGGTGAAGTATATTGATGACTAATATTTGAGCCCGTTGCGCTGTTTCCATCACCAAAGTTCCAGGTATAAGTATTAATCACACCATTGGTTACCGTTGAATTATCAGAAAAGGTTACCGTGTTGTTTTCGTTGGTAAAAGTGAAATTAGCGCTAATATCACAGCCAGTGCTACTTCCAACTGTAATTGTATCACAAACAGTTTTGGTACAGGTTTGTTGCGTTTGTGAAACTAAGTAAGTAAAAGTTGCACAAACATTATAAGTCCCATTATTAGAATAAGTATGCGGGTAAAAACCATAAGGGTCACCAGACTGACTTTGTCCATCACCAAAATCCCAAGTAACATCTTGAATTGTTCCTAAACTAAAACTCGGCGAAGCTGAACAACTTACTCCATCAAAAGTTGCAAAAACATTTGTATTAGCTAAGAATTGATCACATGGCAAAGCTGCACAGGTGGTTGTTTGGCAGAATTGTTTGGTGCATGAAGTTCCATTAACATTGTATGTTACAGTAACGCAAACGTTATAAGTTCCAGGAGATGAGTATGAATTATAAGGATTATAAGTAGTTGAAGTTTGACCATCTCCAAAATCCCAGTTTATAGAAGTAACATTATAGTTTGTATTTGGTTGCAGAAAAAAAGCAACCCCATTGGGTAATGAAGGATATGGTACACAATTAAAGGTTGGATTTCCAGCGAATTCGCAGGGGTCTTGTTGACCTTGATAAAAAAAGGTTGTACAAGTAGAACCTGTGCATGATGCATCTGTTTGTATTACAGTATAATATGCACAAAGTAAATATGTTCTAGTTAAAGTTAATTGGTAATTCAAGGTAGAATTAACTCCAACCTCACTCCCATCAAGTTGCCAACTAACCCCAGTTGTTAATTCCCCATTTGGAGTAATTATACTTGCTGACAAAAGTCCATCTAAACTAACAGTATAGCTGATCTGAACGCCACAATCTTGTGTAAAAGCAACATTAGAGAAACTAAATTGGAATAATAAAAATATTATGAAACTTATTCTGTTTTTTTTAAAATTTGAATAGAGATTTTCCATGGCTAAAAAATTAAGGACTATTCAAAAGTAGAACTTTTAATAATCTATCAATTAAATTAATGTTAAATTTTTAACGGATTTGTTTGAATTTTTGGGGTAGTCTATTTTAACGGATTCCCATCAATATCTAATTCAACTACTTCGTAGCCCAATTTCTTTACAGGTTCTAAGTTTTGATTTTTGTCACCAACCACAACAACTATCATTTTTTCTAAAGGCAAGAAGTGCTTCGCAAGTCCATCGATATCGTTTTTGGTGATTCCTTGTAAAACAACATTCTAGCGTGAGATAAATCTTTATCTAAGTTGTAGGTAAAGATGCGAGAAAGGAAAGGCTATGGTGGAATTTGCGCTGCTGTAAACAAGAAAATAAAGTAACTTGCTTTATTATTTGTCGTTTACAATTATAATTTAAATAAAATGTAATCCTTGTGAATTACAAAAAAAGGCAGCATAAATGAATGTTTAAGACCTAGTTTAATCAATAAAAAATTAAGCATGAAAAAATCAATCCTACAATTGCTTTTAATTATTGCCTTTAATACTTCTAATGCACAGTCTTTTAATCCTCTCCTATCGGCAATGTTAGAAGACACTTTAAATACTGCTTTTGGATACACTCCTAGTATTAAAGGTATTTCGGCTAGTGTATATTTACCTGGCCAAGGATTATGGCAAGCTAAAAGAGGCATTTCGTATGCAGGACAGCCTATTACTGATGATATGGAATTTGGAATTGCGAGTAATACAAAATTATTTACTGCAACGGCTATGCTTATTTTACAAGAAAATGGGATATTAGATTTAGATGATTCATTGCACGAATGGATTCCAAATCTTAATCCAAGCATTAACGGTAATGTTACCATTAGGCAGTGTTTAAATCATACAAGTGGAATTCCTGAAGTGGTTACAATTCCTCCTTATATAGATACTGTTAAGAATAACCCTACTAGATTTTTTACTTCAACGGAAATAGTAAATTGGGTAAATTCATCAAGTTTTCCTGCTGGAACAGGCTGGAATTACTCCAATACAAACTACATTTTAGCAGGTTTGGTGGCAGAGAATGCAACAGGAATACCTATTTCTCAAATTATCCGCGACAGCATACTTACTCCACTTGACCTTGATAGCACTTTTTTTGATTTAGAAGAAGCAGTTGTAGGCATTATTGCACATCGTTGGTGGAATGGAGGTTCAGGATCAATGCTTACCGATTATCATAATGTTTCACGAGTTGGTTTGCACTCTGCAATAGGGGCAGCTGGTAGCATGTTTTCTACTGCATCTGAAATGGCCCAATGGTATCACGCTTTGTTTAGTGGACAAATCTTGAATCCTACATCTATGGCAGAATTAACCACTTTTGTAGCCACAACAAATCCCACACAACAATATGGTTTGGGTTTAATACAGGAAACTGTTCAAGGAGTAACTATTTGGGGACATGGAGGCGACACGTGGGGCTACAAAGATAAATTTATGTATTACCCTTGCAGCGGCACTGTTGTATGTGGACTCACCAATTCTTTTCCTAACGGAATGAGTTCTATTCCTTTTTTATTGTTGCGGGTTATAAAAAACCATGTACCTATTTGCCCAAGTGCTATAAATGGCTTAACAAATGTTTGCCAAAGCGATAACGCTGTAATCTATACAGTGCCTGAAATTGCAAATGCTACATCTTATGTGTGGACTTTGCCAAGTGGAGCAACAGGAATAAGCAGCACCAATAGCATTACCGTAAACTTTGGTGCATTGTCGGTTTCGGGTGATATTGTTGTAAAAGGGCAAAATACCTTTGGAGTGGGCAATGCTTCAAAATTGTTCATCAATGTAAATCCTTTACCAACAACTCCAATAATTACATTAACAGGTTCCGTTTTGCAATCTAGCGCGCCAAATGGAAATCAATGGTATAATCAAAATGGAGCCATTAATGGAGCTACAACGCAAGATTTTACAGTTACAGAAGATGGTGATTATTTTTCAATAGTTTCAATTGCTGGTTGTAATTCAGACACTTCAAACATTATTACAACAGGCCTAATACTACAAGCCAGAACAGAAGCTAAGGAATCAATAAAAAATGTTTTTCCAAATCCTTTTTCAAGTGAATTAACCATTGAAATGAAAGGGAATAAGAATAGGATAAACTTTGAAATTGTAAATACAATTGGACAAGTAGTTTTAAGTGGGGCATTTGTAGAAAAAACGACCGTTCAAACCGGTAATTTTACACCCGGAGTTTATCTTATCAAAATAGAAAGCAGTAAAACATTTGAGTTTAAAAAGATTGTTAAAGAATAGATAATCCTGTTATAAAGTTGAATTGTATTGTATTCTTCAAAAGCTTATTCTTTGCTTTTTATTGAATAAATAGAAACAAAAAAGGAGGCAATCTTTAAGAAAGCCTCCTTTAAAAATGAATTATTTCAAGCAACTATTTCAACGGATTCCCATCAATATCTAATTCAACTACTTCGTAGCCCAATTTCTTTACAGGTTCTAAGTTTTGATTTTTGTCACCAACCACTACAACTATCATTTTTTCTAATGGTAAATAGCGTTTTGCAAGACCATCGATATCGTTTTTGGTGATACCTTGCAAAATAGCATTCTGACGTGAAATGAAATCTTTATCTAAGTTGTAAGTCAAGATGCGAGAAAGGAACGAAGCTTTTTGGAAAGGTGTTTCATATTTTAAAGCATCGCGCTGTCCAAGTGAAGATTTAGTAAAGCTCAGTTCTTCAGGAGTTATTCCACCTGCGCGATAGGTAGCCATTTCAGAGAAGAAATCCATTAAAGAACTATCCGTTTTCTCAGCTTTTACTCCAGCTGAAGCAGTGTAAGGGCCAGGGAATTTTGTACCATTAAAACCAGTTCGCGCGCCATAAGTGTAACCTTTCTTTTCTCTTAAAGTAAGGTTGATGCGGCTGTTAAAGTTTCCACCTAATTGGTAGTTCATGATTCCAGCGCGGTAATATTCACCATCAGCATCGTAAGGCAAAGACATGTAGCCAATTCTGATTTCAGATTGAGGAGCTTTTTCTTTATTTACAAAGTAGATTTTTGTTTTATCGATTACTGGGAATGCGGGAAGTACGACATTTTCTGGTGCTGTACCTGTCCATGTTTTTAAGAAACCAAGTTTTCCAAGAATTTCAGCTTGTTCTACTTGACCAACAATAACTATCTGCGCTCTTGATGGAACGATGTGTTTTTTGTAAAATGCTTTCACATCTTCGTTTGTAATTTTTTCTACACTTTCTTTTGTTCCAATAACTGGAGTAGAGAAAATATGTTGACCGTATAACAGTTTTCCGTAAACATTTCCAGCAATAGCTGTAGCACGTGTTGCATTATTAGAAATAGAAGCTAAATTTTGCGATTGTGCTGTTGCAAATTCAGTGGTATCGAATCTTGGGTGAAACAAACGCTCTTCAAATAACTTTAAAGTTGCATCTAAGTTTTTCTTCAATGAAAATACATTTACCGTTACATTCTCGTCATCTGTTCCAAAAGAAATATCAGAACCTAATTTTCCCAATTCATTGGTTATGTCTTCAGTTGAAAATTTTTCTGATGACTCATTCAACATATCAGTTAACAAATTAGAAATACCTGACTGGCTCAAACTTTCTACGGCATGTCCTGCAGGAAATGAAATAAGTATGGAAACTATTGGCAAATCATTATCTACGGTACCAATAACTTTAGTTCCATTTGGGAATTTTTCTTGGTAATATGCTGGCAATTTAACTACAGGATTGGGTCCTGCAGGAGGTTGTTTGCTTCTATCGAAAGTATCTTTTGCTTTGTTGTAAGTAAGATTTTTGTATTCTGCACCTTCTGCACCTTCTGTATCGCTCGATTTCTTTGGAGCAATGTTGTCAATTTTTGCAATAATTGCCGATTGACCTTTAGGAACAACGCTTAATACAACTGCAAATTTACCTTTGATGTATTGGTTATAAACACGTATTACATCTTCTTTTTTCAGCGCGTTTAATCTGCTAATTTCTTCTTTTATAAAATTTGGATTTCCATAAAACGTTTCGTTAAATGCCAATTTAGATGCTTTACCTGCAACACTCTCAAGGCCTTCAATTAGCGTAGCTTCACGTGAATTTTTAAATTTAGTGATGTCATCATCTGTAACTCCTCTTGTTTCGAAAGTTGCAACGGCATCTCTGATTAACTTATCCATTTCTGCTAATGTTTTCCCTGGATAAGGCAACACATTAATTACGAAAGAACCAGCCAATTCTGTTGCAGGATTGTAAGCTCTTGCTTGCAAAGCCATATCAGTTTTAACAAAAGTTTGATATAAAATTGAATTATTATCACCTCCAATTATTTCACTTAATAAATCTAAGGGCAATTCGTCTGGATTTCCGCCTTCAACAGATGGATAAGTAAATTGAAGCATTGGAAAACGAATATTGTCTTCATATGAAATGTATCTGTCGGCTGTTAACACAGTTGGCATTTTAGGCATTGCCTTTACTTCTGGTCCGCGGGGAATGCTGCCAAAATATTTGTTCGCTAATTTCAACACTTGTTCAGGATCAACATCACCAGAAACGGTTAAAACAGCATTATTTGGACCGTACCAACGGAGGAAGAAACGTTTTAAATCTTCAACTGTAACGCGATCTAAATCTTTTAAATAACCAATTGTTGGCCATGAATAAGGGTGACCAAAAGGATATAAAGCTTCATATGTTTTTTCGTTTACCAAGCCATACGGACGATTGTCGTAATTCTGACCACGTTCGTTTTTTACTGTAGCACGTTGAATTTCAAATTTCTGCTGAGTTACAGCATTTAATAAGAAGCCCATTCTATCTGATTCTAACCAAAGCGCTGTTTCTAAATGATTGCTTGGAAGCGTTTCAAAATAATTTGTACGGTCTAAATTTGTAGTACCATTTAAAGTTCCTCCTGCTTCAGAAATAATTTTAAAATGTTGCTCATCACCCACATTATCAGAACCTTGAAACATCATGTGTTCGAAAAAGTGTGCAAAGCCAGAACGGCCCAGTTCTTCTCTTGCAGAACCAACGTGATATGTTACATCTACGTGAACAATAGGGTCGCTTTTATCTACGTGAATTAAAACTTTTAAGCCGTTTGGCAAAACGTGTTTCTCATAAGGAATCACTATTTCGTCGCCCTTTTTTACAACTTTTTCAATTAATTTGGCCTGAGCATTAACAATATTTCCGCTTGAAAAAAGCAAAAATGCTGCACCTACAATTTGTTTTAACATCATAAGAAAATGAAATTTTTTGCAATGTTAAGGAGATTGTGTTACATATTTTATGAATTAAAGGTAAAAAGGTCAAATAATCAATTTTTAACAAGCTTCATAAAAAATGAAGTGTAGATGTATCACAAATAATTTGTTTAAGTTTGCACCGCATTTGGTTTGTAGCCTTTACAACTACAATTAAAAGGGAATTCGGTGCGAATCCGAGACAGTTCCCGCTGCTGTGAGCTCTAAAAAGAGACTTAACAAAAAAACCACTGTCTGTAAAGATGGGAAGGTGTTAAGTTAGAGCGAGTCAGAAGACCTGCCAGCTGCAAATAAATTCGGTGCTTTCGGGAAGAAAGGCAGAGAATAGGTTTTCAAAGCTCGTCACTTGGTGAAGGAGCATTTCCTATTTTTTACTTTTTTTAAAGAATGTGCCACACATAAAATGAGGTGCACAATTAAATATCTGTTTTTTTTACTGATTTGGTCGGTAAATGTAAAAGCGCAACAGCTTTTGGATACTACTTTATTGATAAAAGAGGTGGAAATTCAAAGCAATAGAATTCCAGAAACGCAGCCCGGTTTACAAACCATCCATATTGATTTAACAAAACCTCAACAATCTATTTTAACTGCTTCTGAAATTTTACAAAGAAACACTGCTGGATTTATCAAACATTATAGCCCAGGAGCATTAGCTACACCTAGTTTTAGAGGAACTGGAGCAGCGCATACCGCAACAGTTTGGAATGGGTTTAATTTACAAAATGGGCTGAATGGTCAATTAGATTTGAATCTACTACCTGGATTTTTATTTGGTGCAATTTCCCTTCAAGAAGGCGCCAACGCTGCTAACTGGGGAAGCGGCGCCATTGGAGCAACTATTTTTTTACAATCATCAAAAATTGAAAACCACATTGCTGTTGAACAAATGTTGGGCAGTTGGAACCAGCAAAGGACCGCAATTAGCGCTGGCGTTTCAAGGAAATTATGGTCTTTGAGCGTCAAGGCTTTTCAATATCACTCAAGTAATAGATTCAACTTTCAAAATACAACAGAGTTTGGAAGCCCCATAAGAAAGCAACTGAATGCCGAAGTAAAATTTGGAGGATTGATGCAGGAATTAAACATTCAACCTAGCAAAAAACAATCAATCAAAATCGCTACTTGGTTTCAAAAATCGAACAGGGAACTTCCTCCAATTATGACAGTTCCAAAATCGAATGCAGCTCAACAAGATGATATCTTAAGAATTACTGCCCAATGGAAATATGAGGCTGAAAGGTTTCTCATTCAAATGAAGAGCGGCTTTTTTGATGAAACGATTTTGTACAACGATTCAATTTCAAATATTCACTCAACAAATCGCTCCAAAACTTATATTCAAGATGCCGATTTTTCTTACCGTTTAAAACAAACAACATTTCAGATAGGCTTGAATGATACAAGAATATCTGCAAACGCAGATGGATTTGCTGGGCATCAGCATGCTCAGGTTCGAACTGCAATTTTTGCTTCGATAAGAAGTCTGTTTTTTAATAATAAATTGAATGTTTTAGCTTCGGCAAGACAAGAACAAATGAATGGAAAACTTTTAGCGTTTGCTCCGACATTTTCTTTCAAATACCTTATAAATAATAGGCTTCAAGTAAAAGGACAGGTTGCAAAAACATATAGAATTCCAACATTAAATGATTTGTATTGGATTCCGGGGGGAAATGAATCCTTAAAATCAGAATCGGGAATCTGCTCAGAAATTTCTGGAGTAATTGAATTTAAAAAAATGCAATTTATTTTCACTGGATTCTATAATGATATTCAGGATTGGATTCAATGGGTTCCCAGTAATGATTACTGGTCGCCATATAATATTGACAATGTAATAAGCAAAGGAGTTTCCACGCAGTTTAGGTGGAGTAAAAACATTCGCAAAATTCGATTATTTGCAAATATTCAAGTACAATATTGCGAAACTGAAAGAAACGAAATGCAATTGATTTACAGTCCCAATTTATCTGTAAACCAGATTATTGGTGTAGAATGGAAAGGCATTGATGCTTCATTTCAAACACATTACACTGGTAGCAGTTTTATTACAACTGATAATAGTTCTTCATTGCCAGGGTATTTTGTATCAAACATTCAACTTTCTAAAACTTTAAATCATAAAACATTTTCAGGGAATTTCTTTTTGAATATCAATAATATATTCAACACTTCTTACCAGGTAATTGCATGGCGCGCAATGCCATTACGCTGGTTTCAAACAGGATTGCGCATTACAATTTCAAAAAAAAAATAAACAATGAAACAAATTTTTACTTCTTTCTTTTTAGGTCTTAGTCTTATTGCAAGCACACAAAATGTTGCGAATTTCGAAGCTTTAACTTTAGCACCAGACACTTTTTGGAATGGTTCTGATTTAAGCGCCTCAGGCTTTGATAATGGAGGGCTTTATTTTCCTACAAACTATAATTCAGCAGCTAATTTTTGGGAAGGAGGCTTTGCCTACACCAATTTAAAAGATTCTACAACAGCTGGTTTTGGCAATTTGTATAGTTCTAGAGCTGCAAAAGGAGCAAACAATTCAGAGAAATATGCAGTTGCTTATGGTAACGGATATTTTAAAATAGCACAAAGTTTAGGTTTCTCAATTACAGATTTAAAGATGTATATTAGTAATGGAACATTTGCCTACAACAGTATGAAAGACGGAGATGTATTTGCAAAAAAGTTTGGAGGAGAAACGGGAAATGATTCAGATTTTTTTTATTTAACTTTTAGAGGTTTTTTAAATGGAATTCCATCAGGAAATGCAGTAGATTACTATTTGGCCGATTTCCGTTTTCAAAATAACACATTAGACTATATCCAAGCAGGTTGGGCAGAAGTAAATTTGGGTGCTTTAGGAAATGTAGATAGTGTGACTTATGAATTTGCTTCTTCGGATATAGGCCCATTTGGAATTAATACTCCAACTCAATTTTGTATTGATGATGTAAGTTATACTACATATATAAATAGCATAGATAAAGACTTAAAAAATCCCTACTTCAAAATATTTCCAAATCCTAGTGATGGAATTATACAAATTAAATTGCAAGAAGAAAATACCGGCATTATAAAAGTTTTAGATGCAACAGGTCGAGTTTTGGTTTCTCAAAAAAGCGCAGATTTAGTTACCTCTCTAAATATCAACAACTTGCCTAATGGTATTTACTTTATTAGACTTATAGAAAATTCTTCTATTTACACCAACAAACTTATCCTTTCAAAATAAATGTTGCGTTTTTCATTACTCTCAATTTTGCTTTTACTGTGGAATGCTGGCAGGGCTCAATTTGCTCCAGCGGCTGGCGAGCCCGGTTCTACTGCAATATGGAAAGACAGTACCATTTTTAAAGCATGGGCAACAGGAGCAGAAATAATTCGAGGACCATTGCAAGTTGGAGTAGATTCATTAGGAGTTGCCAATGCAGGCGAACCTGAATTAGCTACTGGCGCTGCTTTGAGCAATGGTTTGGTGAGTTTAGGTGATGGTGGACAAGCCATTCTTACCTTTCCGTTTTCCATAAAAAACGGCCCTGGTTATGACTTTGCCGTTTTTGAAAATAGTTTTGATGGTATTTTTCTAGAATTGGCCTTTGTTGAAGTAAGTTCAGATGGCGAAAATTATGTGCGTTTCCCTGCAACTTCGCTTTCAGACACCACATGGACAATTGGCCCATTTGACTATTTAGAAACAACTAAATTAAATAACCTTGCAGGAAAATATAAAGCAGGTTTCGGCACACCTTTCGACTTGGAAGAGCTGTCTGCAATTGCTGATTTAAACGTAAATGCAATAACGCATGTTCGTTTGGTAGACGTTATTGGAAGTAACCAAAATGAGTTTTGCTCACGCGATGCAGGAGGTAGAAAAGTGCTTGACCCTTGGCCTACTCCATTTCCTAGTTGCGGGTTCGATTTAGATGCTATTGGTGTGATTCACCATAACGACCCTGCCGCCACAACCGAAGTTAGTGAAGCAAAGTATCAGGTTTTTCCACAACCTGCTGATGGATTTCAGCAAGTAGTAATTCAAGAAGAAGTTGTGAGTTTTAAACTGATAAACATTGCAGGTAGTGAAGTGGCTGGAATAAACATGATGAAGAACCAGCAAGGTTTTCAAATAAATACCTCAACTTTGCAAAATGGAACATATTATATGTGCATTCAACTGAAAAATAACATAGCAATAATTCCATGCATTGTAGCACATTGATTCGTTTTTTAGTAATTTATCTTTTGATTTTTTCTTCTTGTAAAAAGGAAGAAAAGAAAACGAGTGAAATAACACCAATCGAAACGGGACATACAACATTAGTAATAAATGAAGGCACCTATAATTGGGGAAATGCTTCATTAAGTGCTATCTCAACTTTACATTCAAGTGTAGAAAACGATGTTTTTACAACATCCAATAATAGGCCTTTGGGTGATGTTTTTCAGTCAATTTTTCCATACAAAGAGGAGCTATGGTTGATTGTAAACAATTCTCAAAAAATTGAAAGAATTAATTGTAAGACTTTTGCTTCTTTGGGTGTGATTAATAATTTGCAATCTCCAAGATATGCCCTGCAAGTGGCTGAAAACAAAGTGTATGTAAGTGATTTACACGCCAATGCAATTCACATAATAAATCCTCAAAATGCCATTAAGATAGGAGAAATTTCTTGTACAGGATGGACAGAAGGAATGCTGCTTCACAACAATCTTGCATGGGTTTGCAATGTGCGCAAAAACAAGATTTATATTATAAATACTTCTAACGACCAAATTAAAGATTCTGTGCAAGTGGGCGATAGTCCAACCAGTATTGTAAAAGATAAAAACAACAATGTTTGGGTGTTGTGTGAGGGTAATCTTCCTCCAAACGAAACAGCAGGTAGTATCTGGAAAGTTAATGGGGAAACTAAAAGTGAAATAGCGCATTTTACAGTGCCCAATATTAATAATCATCCCAAAAGATTGCAGATAAATAAAACTGGTGATACTTTCTATTATCTTAATGCTGGTGTTTTTCAGGTAAATGTAGATGCGACTGAACTTCCTACTACACCAGTTATTTTAGAAAATGGACGTTTGTTTTATGGTTTGGGAATTCATCCATCAGACAATAGCATTTGGGTGAGCGATGCGAAGGACTTTGTTCAAAATGGAAAAGTATATCAGTATAATTCAACTGGTGTAGAACAAAAAAATTATTCAGTTGGGATTATACCTGCTGGTTTTTATTTTTACTGAGTTATGAAAAACGAAAAACCACTAGAAAACCCTTCTGCCAAAGCCTGGAGCCCACTTTATATTGGAGTTATCAGCTTCTTTTGTTTACTGTTGCCGGGATTTATTTTATTGGGAAAAAATTACAAAAAACTTGGTAGGCCAAATTTTGAGAAACCAACTTATGTAATTGGTTTTGCATTATTTGTTTTATTTATCGCCATTCTCTTGCTTGCTCCAGAGAATTTCGACACTGCAATTTCGATCGGTGTAATAATCATATCGATTATCATAGCAGCCATTCAATATCCATTATACAGAAGGTACTTAGATGAAAACGAAGAACACCAGGTTGAATCTTTGTTAAAGCCAGCCTTGTTATCGGTTTTGTTTACAATTACCTTCGCTATTAGTTTATTTGCTTATAAATGGTATGATTATCAGCAATTAGAAAAGATGTTGCAACAAGCTCAGAGTGAATACGAAACTGCAAACTACAGGGCATCATTAATAACACTTGAACAAATTAGAAATAAGTATCCTGAAGCCAGGTTAGGTTACATTAATGCTTCCATCACTTATGAAGCTCTTGGCAAAAAAGACAGCGCTTTGCTTTTTGTAAATAAATGGTTAGAAATTTCTCCCAACGATGGTGAAGCAAAAGAGCTGATGTATAAGATTAACTACAATTCAAGCGAAGGCAGTGAATAATGCTGAATAAAGGCGACACTATTTTTCAAATCGTAGTGTAAAATCCGGTCGTTTTCTACGAAACTTACCTTATGTCTGTAGTCATTTACCAACTGTTGAATTTGAGGTGATGTTGCTGCGTTTTTTCTGAATTGAAGTGCTTGGGTCGCAGTAAAAAGTTCTATTGCAAGAAGCTTTTCTAAATTTTCAAAAACTCTGTAGGCTTTTGTTGCTGCATTTGCCCCCATACTCACATGATCTTCTTGCCCGGCAGATGAATCAATGGTATCAATAGAAGCAGGTGTACAAAGCTGTTTATTTTGACTTACAATTGAAGCGGCTGTGTATTGAGGAATCATCAATCCTGAATTTAAACCAGGATTTGCAACCAAAAATGGAGGTAAATCTCGTTTTCCGGAAATTAATTGATACACCCTTCTTTCAGAAATGCTGCCCAACTCATGCATGGCAATGCTTAAATAATCTAAGGCCATCGCCAATGGTTGACCATGAAAGTTCCCTCCAGAAAGTATGAGGTCTTCATCAGGAAAAATTGTTGGATTATCAGTAACGGCATTTATTTCATTGGTAAATACTTGTTTCACATGTTGCAAAACATCCCAAGATGCACCGATAACTTGGGGAATACAGCGGAATGAGTATGGATCTTGTACCGCATTTTTAGGCTGATTAATGAGTTCACTTCCTTTGAGCCATTTTCTTATTTGTGCAGCAATTTCCTGTTGACCTTTATGATGTCGAATAGTATGAAGACTAGGATGAAATGGGTCTATACGTGCATCAAAAGCTTCAATGCTAATGGCAGCAATTGCAACTGACCATTCAATAATCCTTTCAAACTTAGTTATTAGAAATGCTCCATAAGCTGCCATAAACTGAGTGCCATTGAGCAATGCAAGGCCTTCTTTCGATTGCAGCTTCAATGGTTCCCAATTCATTTTTTTGTTAAGTTCTGCCGTGCTTAGTTTAACTCCTTGAACAATCATTTCACCTTCACCTATTAACGGTAGCGATAAATGTGCTAATGGGGCTAAATCTCCAGAAGCTCCAAGTGAACCTTGCTGATAAATAACTGGAAGGAAATCTCCATTAAAGTAATCTACCAATCTTTGCACTGTTGAAAGTTGCACACCTGATAAACCGTAAGAAAGTGATTGAATTTTAAGGAGCAACATCCATTTAACTACATCATCAGGAACAGTTTCACCTAAACCACACGCATGAGAGCGAACCAAATTTTCTTGTAATTGAACTAGAAATTCATCTTCAATTTTAACGTTGCATAAAGCGCCAAAACCCGTATTGATTCCGTAAACTGGTTCTGTAGAACGATTCAATTTATCTTCTAAAAACTTCCTACCGGCAACTATTTTTTGGCTGACTTCAGGGGAAAGATGAATTGAACTTTTTGTTTGTATGGTTTTAGCAAACTCATGAATAGAATGAAATTCGGGCGTAATTGGTGTACCCAGCATTTTGGCGGTGATTTAAATTTGGAGCCGCAAATTGCATAAAATAAATGAAGTGTTAATTAATAAGCATTAACGAAAAATAGAAATTTTCTCACAAGTTAACTGCTCGTTTCCGGAAAGTTGGAGAAAATAATATCCATTAGCAATTGAAGTCGGAACTTGAAAAGATACGATATTTAAACCTTCTGGAACTTTAATGGCACCAAGAGAATGAACAAATCTTCCTGATATATCAAACAAAGAAACTGTAATTAACTCTTGCTTTTTCGCTCTTGTTGAAAGGGTGAACACATCAGAAACAGGGTTGGGAAAAATTACGTAAAGTTGCTGCTCCTGTTTTACAGGAATTGCATTTGGATTGTCTGTGAAACTTCCATTTGGAAATGTAATCCAGTCTAACCAAACTGCGTCTTCGCCAGCAGAAACCATGTCGTCTTTTTCAAATGTCCATTTAAGTGTATGAACTCCAGCTGATATAAAAAACTTCTCTTTCAGCCAATCTGAAGTGCCTGACCATTCAGCTAATAATGCATTGTCTAAATAAAAACGTAAAAAATCATACCCGTCTTCACAAGATACTTTACTTACAAAACTCAAAGAGTCATCTTCCAAAACTGTATAATTTATAACCAATTCCGAAACTTCACTGTCACTGATATTTCCAGAAACAAAACTGTTATCGCCTTGAAATTTGTTAACTGCATCAATTTCCCAAGGAATACTGCTTTGATTCACCCAAGGAAAATGAGTAAAATTAGCTGTTTCCGCATCTTCTACAATTAATCCTATTTTTTCAATAGTGGACAAATTTGCTGCGTAAAAACCAAATTCATTTAGGAAATTAAATTCAACGCTACTTCCAACTGGAGCATTAGAATTAACTTGAAAAGAAAAGCTATTAGCATTTTCAGCATTTACATCTAAATCTAGCAGATTCTGAGAATTGGTTAATGGTGCGATAAAAGAAGTTGCCGTTATAACACCATTTCCATTTAAAGCTTTACTGTGCCCAATATTCTTGTAATTAACTGTAATTGTTGCATTTTCTCCAACATCTAGTCTATTATTGTTGTTTCCTGTTGCGTCTGAAATCTTATAACCAGCAATGATGATTTTGGGAGCTTGGATAATAACTGAAACCACATTATTCCATTGGTTTCCATTATTATCAGTAACCAACACATCAAAATTTACAACAGTTTGGTCCTCAATGGCATCACTCACCACAAATTGAATACAAGAAGCAATATCAAAACTTTCTCCAGGGGCAATTGAAGAAATTTGGCAGGTGCTAGATATCAGAGCAATTCCTTGAGAAGTAGTAGAAACCGTTGCTAGCATTTCTCCAGTAGCAGTTTCTCCTTGATTAATTAAGACTAAGCCAAGATTTACGGTTTCGCTGTAGTCTGCCAATTGATTTTGATTTCCCAAAGGATCGTTAATTGGAGCAGAATTTACCACCACAAAAGCCTCAGTAGGTTGATTAATTGCCACTTTTCCTTGATAAGGAATTCGGTTAAATGCAGTTACAGTAACCGTTAAAGAGTCGAGGCTATTAATAGCTTCAAAGTCCACAATGGCGGCACTTCCGGCAACATTCGATTTTCCAAGAAGTATCCCATTTTGTGAAATAGCCACCAATGCATTTTCAACATTCACATTTACTGGAAAAACTGTAGTTCCAAGATTCGTAGAAGTTGCATGATTTACTTGCATGGCTAATGGTTGAGCTGTTCTCACCATCATTGTTGGATCTCCGAAAATATGCCAGGTATCGGTCATTTCATCTCCAGCAGCTCCGTATTCGTCATTCATTTTTAAGCATCCGCTTATGCTAATTCCTCCAAAAGTACGTGAGTTAACCCCAGAAATACTTTCAGATAAAATATCAACCATTTCATCTTGAGCAGCCATTGGAGGATCCCAACTTTGGTTGATAGAAGACATAAATGCTCCCACTGCACCAGTCAAACTGCCATTATTGTTAGCACGCAACCAGGCTTCTCCAAAACAGGTTCCATTATCAAATTCTCCATTAACACAGGCTACAGACCAAATAAATGGCAACTTGTCAGTATTTGCTAACTGGTTTACATCTGAATTGTTAAAACCAGAAGAGCCCCAAGATCCGCTTGAACCATGTCCGCAATAAGATATAACGCCAACTCCAGTATTTAAAGCAGGAAAAACAGTGTTGGCAGTTGGGTCACCATCTTCATCTTCATCTCCCTGAGAACCATCATAAAATTCGAATTTATCGATATAAGTATAAGTAAGTAGCTTATCTTGAATAATTCTAACATGTTCCCAATCCATTTCATCGTCATCTCCGGGTCCTTCATTTGATGCAAGACCCATTGTTTTTTCATAAAATGATGAAATGATAGGACTTTTTTCATATTGAATAAATTTTTGAACCTGTGTTGAAACGTGCGTTTCGGTTTCGGCTGAGATTCTTCCTACAATAACTTCTGGATAAGAATCATTTCCAGAAATATAACCATAAGAAGGATCCGATTTTCCTCCAGAAAGTGTAGGAGAGGCAATTTGAGCATTATCTCCAACCAAGATTACATAGGCAAGCGTATGAGTTTGGTAATAATCAGTGATATAATTTTTAATGCTGTTGCTGTTATTTCCAATATTAGCAATATTTACCATTGTAGTTTTTATTCCTTTTTCATTCTTCCATTTTACAAAAGGAAGTATTGCATTCATAAATGGCCCATGCGCAATAATTAATAACTCACCATCTTCTTCTAAAGCTGTGTAGCGGGAACTTGAATAATTCAAAAATTGTCTTGCATACATTTGTCCCGCCGCATTCGTAATTGAAGTAGGTTTTATTCTATTGAAAGCATTTACAGGGGCCAAAGAATTTTGCTTTACCCTAACAGAAATTTGGGTATGAACTCTTAAAACACGGGTTACAGGATTGTATTGAAAAGGGTAAAGAACCAATGTTGCTGCACGAAAATCTGATAAAATATAAGGATTTCTTAAAGTTGCAATTCGTGAAGGAAAAAACTCATTTTGCTGATAAATTGCACCTTTTATCCTATTGTTATCGTTGGGCAACATTGCACGGCTAATATTACCAAGCGAAGGTGCTATAAAAACATTCTCATAATCAGTATATTCGTCTGAAATGATTTCTACTTCCATGCTCGCTAAATCTGGAATGATTAAAGATTTAGAAAACTTAGGTAAGTCCGGAGCTCCTGCTCTTAGAATAGGTGTTGCAGAATTAGCAATTAAAACTTTTTCCTCACCCATTGGAGTATTAACAGTTTTTAATGTGAAGTCATTTACACTCGCTAAAACGCTGCTGGAAGAATAGTCTGCGGCGGAATGTATAATTGAAATTTCGTTTTGCTGCGCAGATAAAATTCCGCTGAACATTAAAACTAATAATGCAACTTTCAGATATTCAGTTTTCATAGTAAATTTTCATTAGCTAAAATAGGGTTTAATGATGAGAAATCAAGCATCATAAAGTATAGTTCGAAAATGTATTTTACTTTATTTGGAATGAAAAAATATAGATTTTTAAAATTTTACAGCTCTTCACAAAATTACATTTCATGCTAAAATATTAGCTAAATCAAAAAGAAGTTGAAAAAATTACATTGATTAAAAAGAAAACTATTTATGATTTTGTAGAGAAATCAAGGTAATTATTAATAACAAACTTTCGTAAAACTGTAAAATCTTGCATGCATTAGTTTAAAGTTAAAACTTAAAAAATTGATTTGTAATACGCGTGTAGTTTTGATACAATAATAAAAATACCAAAAATCACCTAAATTCAAATTACATGAAATCCTTACTTTACACATTTATTCTGTTACTCTCTGGAAGTTATTTTCAGGAATTATCAGCTGCAACCAAAACCTGGACAGGTTCGGTAAGTAATAGTTGGAACGAATCAAACAACTGGCAACCATCGGGAGTTCCCACTGCTAATGATGACGTCATTTTTAACGGTGAAGTGAGCAGCATAAATTGTCAGTTAAGTACCAACAAATCAGCAAAATCTATTACTTTAGAATCCAATTATACAGGAACATTGTTTGGTGCCGATAATCCTAACAGAATTCTTACAGTTATTGAAGGAGTCAATTTAAATGGCGGAACCATGAATTTGAATCGTTCCCGTTTAAAAGTTTCGGGTGATTTTATTGTAAACGGAGGAACGTTCATAAAAGGTATAACTGGAATATTATCATTAAATAATTATTCTCAAAATGGAGGTCTTACTCAAATAGGAAATGCGTCAACTTTAATTTCTGGAGATTTTAACATCACCAATGGAAGTATTACAATAGGAACGAGTAATTTTTCTGTTAACGGAAATTATACCCAAACAGGAGGAACTTTCTCCAAATCAGGAGGTTTTTTATATTTATCTACGTCCAATACTGTTGCAATTAGCGCGGGTAGTTTTAATTGTAACAATACTGCTGCAAGCTTTGGAATTTTTAATCAAACTGGTGGAATCTTTGATGGTGGAATAAATTCAATTTATTTTACAAATAACGCTAGTCTCCAAAACGGAACATTTACTAAGAACTCCGGCTTCTTATACAATAACAACAATACACTCAGCCTTACAAATGCAACATTTACATTAACCTCTGCTGTAGTTAACTTAAAATCTTTTATTGCTTCAGGTTCAACAATGCAATTAGGAAGCGGAGCTATGTTTGTAGAAACAAATACAACTTTCAACAATTCTACTATTAACAAATCTAGTGGTGATGCGAGGTATTCGGTTGGAAACATTTTTCAATTAATCAATTCCACTTTTACACATGGTAATGGATTATTGAATATTGGTGTTTTAAACACTATGCAATCTGATTTAATTATTGGAAATGGCACTTTTAATGCTGCCTCTGGATTCTATTTAAGCGATTCCAGTTCATTGATAAAAAGTGGTGGATTTGTAAACCTAGCAACTGAAGGTGGCGCTATTATACAAAATTCGGCAGTTAATTTTTCAACTTGTGCAAGCACAACTTCTGGAAATTTAACTGTTGACGGTGGTCAAATTCAATTTGGTGCTTGTCCATTATTTTTAAACGGAACATTAGAATTAAATAATGATGCGATATTCAATGCCCCAAGTAGCTTCCTAGAATTAAAAGGAAATTTTAGAAATATTTCTGGAACATTTAATCACCAGTTAGGAATCATTCGTTTTGTTGGTAGTAGCACAGTACCCTATTCCATTCTTGGTTTTCCAACTTTTTATAAATTAGAGATTCAAAACCTGAGTGGGATTGACAATAAAAAGATTGAGATTTTCGGAAATATTCTTGTTGAAAATATCTTAACTTTTAACAATGGCTCTTCAGCGAGTCGTGCAATACTTATTGAAAATGGTTTTGCGCAATTGGGAAACAACTTTAATGTATCCAATTACAGAACTACTGAGATGGTTTCAGGCTCAGGATTTCTTAGATTTATTGGTGGTTCGAGCCAAACTATAGTTGGATTACCTGCTTCAGAATCTATTTGCGTTCTTCCAAAAATAGAGGTAGATAAAAACGGAGGTGTATTCACCATGAATGGGATTTACAATTTTGGAAATGGATTCAATGTTTTCGATTCTAATGTTGATATTTCAGATAATTCTATTATATGTCTTTTAGGTGGAGAATTTAATTTTGGTGCTTTATTATTTCCAACTGTAAAAGTTCTAGGAACTGCTGATTTAAGAAGCAATCTTCTTGTGCTAAACAATTTTGAGATTACTCCAAGTGGATTGCTCAACAATTTAGATAATCTTGTTAATGTTTCAGGGAACTTTCTAAATGAAGGTTCTTTTTTGAATTACAATGGTACATTTAACGCAAGTGGAAGTTTTGTTAATAAAGGTGCATTTAGTGCTAATCTTGGCTCTGTTAATGCTTTGCAAGGTATTCAGCAAGAATCAGGAATCTTTGCTTGTAATCAAGGACAGGTTAATATTATAGGAACCTTGTTAATTTCTGGAGGAACATTTAGCGCAAACAGCGGTATTGTCGCAATTAACGGAAGTATCTCACAAACAGGTGGAACATTAAATGGGAATTTAGGAATAGGAAACATTTCGATTACGCAAGACTATATTCAAAATGAAGGTTTGTTTGATGCACAAAGCGGGACTTTAAACATTGGAAGAACACTTACAATAAACGGATTATTTTTCAGAAATGAAGGAACAATCAACTTTAACGGTATTGGCCCTCAAATAATTCCTGCCCTATTTTATAACAAACTAAATATTGCTGGAACAGGACGATTAATAACTATGCAAAGCGGGACAATTAGAATTGGTGCTGAAATAGATGGATTTACTCCAAATACAACAAATTCTTATGTTACTACTAACAATACAATAAATTTTGCAAGAAGTGGAAATCAGCAAGTGCCTGGTTTTGCTTATAACAACTTAATAGTTTCGCGTTCGGGCCAAAAAACAATGTTAGGAAATGCGAGTGTAAAGAAAACCCTATCTGTAAGCAACACTGCAATTCTAGACGCAGACGGTGCAAATAACAACAGAGTATTTACACTGCTATCTAATCAAGCTCAAACGGCTTCTATTGCGCCTATCTTGCAAGGAGGAAGCATTATAGGAAATGTTACAGCACAGCGCTGGACAAGAGGAGGCATTCGTTCAAACAGATTCTTAGGTTCTCCAGTAGATACAACAAATGGTATTACTTTCCGTCAGGTAAGAGATAATGTTTTGTGTTTTAGCGCTGGAGGTATTGGTTTTGATGCTCCGACAGTTTTTACTAACAATCTAAATACTTATGAAGAAAACAGGCCGAATGGAACCGAATGGATGAGACCTTCTAATATTTCTAATGTAATTCCTAAAGGAAAAGGGATTGTATTATTTCATTTAGGAGACCGAAACCAAGCTCCAATTCAAAATGGAACTGTACCTAATGCTGTAGTAATTGATTTTAAAGGAGTTCCGAATCAAGGCAATATAAGTCTACCAATTATATGTACTGATGGATGTTCTGAAATAGATAATGGCAATGGTTGGGCGTTGTTAGCAAATCCTTATGCATCTCCAATAGATTGGGACTCTCCCGAGTGGATTAGAAGTGGTGTTTCAAGTACTATTTTCATTTGGAACCCACGTATTAATCAATATGCATCATATACTTCAGGAAACCCAGGAATAGCTACTAATGGTGGTTCTCGCTACATCGGTCCTGGACAGTCGTTTTTCTTAAGATCTACAAGCAATTCACCTATTCTCACAACAACTGAAGGAATTAAGGCAACTCAATTTCCTGATACACTTTTATTTAAAATAGAAGCTCCAAAACAACAATTGCGATTATTGGTTGAGAATACTGAGTTAGAAATTCAGGACGAAACAGTAATTGGTTTTGATGAAGCAGCCAAAGAAGAATACGAAGAAGGTAAAGATGTATATAAAGTTGATTTCCCAGGTGTTGAATTGAAAATTGCAGCAATAAATCTTTCAGGCGATAATTTAAGTGTGCATAATTTCAATGCAACAGGGATTTCCAAAATAGGAAAAAGAATTCCAATTTCATTAAAAGGAGAAAACGGTACTTACGCTATTTCTGCAAATCAATTAGAATCTTTCACGTCTGAATATACTTTCTATTTGGAAGATGCTTTTACCAATAAAATTCACAAACTAATGAGTGATAATAAAATTGAAATAGAATTATCAGAAAATGAAAACTCCAAAGGGAATTCACGTTTCAGCTTACTTATCAATAGAAATAATTTAAACACATCAGGACTACAGCAAGCACGTGTTTATCCAAATCCAGGAAATGGAAGTAACTTCAAAGTGGTTTTAGATGCTGAAGACCAAGGTAACTTAACAATTACTGACTTGTTTGGGAATGTGGTTCATTCACAAACTGTGACTTCAAAACAAGCTTCAGTTCAATTACAATCGCTTTCTCATCTTGCGAAAGGCATGTATGCTGTAATCTGGCAAGGTCAAAAATCAATGTTTAACGAGCGATTAACAATTCAATAATCTTCATAAATTTCTTAATAGAAGAGCCTTTTCTGAATTGAGAAGGCTCTTTTTTGATTTTTAAAGGATGATAACTTTCAGTTTTTTTATCAATGAGCTTCCGAAATGCGGTCACTGAGCACTGAGCTTGCCGAAGTGTCGAAGTGAGCTTGCCGAAGTGAGCTTGCCGAAGTGTCGAAGTGCGGTCACTGTGGTCACTGAGCTTGTCGAAGTGAGCTTGCCGAAGTGTCGAAATGCGGTCACTTAGGCTTTGAATAATAACTTTATTGCTCAACAAATGCTATATCAAGTCAACTTTATATATTTGCGACTTACTAAAATTTAAAAATCATGGGCTTTATTAAAGAATTTAAGGACTTCGCGATGCGAGGTAACGTTGTTGACCTTGCAATTGGGGTAATTATTGGTGGTGCATTTGGTAAAATTGTATCTTCATTAATCGATGATGTAATAACACCATTATTTTTAAAACCTGCCTTAGAGGCGGCACATTTAACCAAGATTGAAGACCTCACATTAATGGGCTCCATTAAATATGGCAATTTCCTTTCTGCTACTATCAATTTTATTATAGTTGCCTTTGTTCTTTTTATGATAATTAAAGGAATGAATGCTGCAAAAAAGAAGGAAGTTGAAGCGCCAGCAGCTGCTCCTGAACCAACAAAAGAAGAAAAATTGTTAGGTGAAATTCGTGATATTCTAAAACAACAGAAATAAAATATGGTAAGAATCATTACTACATTAGTAGCAATAGTATTGCTGCAAAACTCTGCTTTGGGTCAAATCAATATAAAAGAAGACACAACTGTGAATGGTTGGAAAAAAGGTGGCTTTTTTGCAATGAATATCAACCAGGTTGCTCTGATAAACTGGGCTGCTGGTGGTGAAAGTGCTCTTTCTTCAACAGCATTGTTAAATCTTTTTGCGAAATACAGAAAAAACGATACCTACTTTGAAACAATTTTAGATGCTGGTTTCGGTTTTATAACTACTAAATCTCAATCGCTTCGAAAAAACGAAGATAAAATTGAACTCAACATTAACGCTGGAAAGAAAGCGAAGGGAAAATTCTACTATGCTAGTATGCTCAATTTCAGAACTCAATTTGCTCCTGGTTTTAATTTCCCCAACGACACTACTGTTATTTCCCGCTTTTTAGCACCTGGGTTTCTATCTCTTGCCGCTGGTTTAAATTACAAACCAAACGATTGGTTTTCGGCATTTATCTCTCCTGCAACAGGTCGTGCCACATTTGTTTTCGACCAAACCCTCGCCAATGCTGGTCAGTTTGGTGTAGAAAAAGCAATATTAGACTCGATAGGAAATGTAGTTACTGAAGGAAAAAGTGTACGTTGGGAGTTTGGTGCTTATGTTCGTGCCCGTTTACAAAAAGACATTGCAAAAAATATTACGGTTGTTTCTAATTTACAATTGTTTAATAATTATTCTGACCCAATAAAAGAACAACGTGCCAATATTGATGTAAACTGGGAAAACCTTATTTTAATCAAAGCAAACAAGTGGCTAACAACCAGTATTTTTACCAACTTAATTTACGACCACGATGTACAAGTGCCAGTAAAACGGACTGTAGATGGTGCTGAAGTAAATAGCACTGGACCTAGAACTCAATTTAAAGAAGTGCTAGGAATCGGACTTTCATTTAAATTTTGATAAATAAATGAAACCTTCTCTTCCTCAGGGAACACGCGATTTTTCACCAATTGAAACTACTCGTAGAAACTATATTTTCGATACCATAAAGGCTGTTTTTAAAACTTTTGGCTATCAAAGTATTGAAACTCCTGCCATGGAAAATCTCAGTACGTTAACCGGAAAATATGGAGAAGAAGGAGATAGACTTATTTTTAAAATTCTTAACTCAGGCGATTTTACTAAGAAAATTAGAGAAGAAAATACTGATTTATCGCAGCTCAACAAAGTACTTCCTCTTTTAAGCGAAAAAGCATTGCGATATGACTTAACGGTTCCATTTGCAAGATATGTTGCGATGAATCGCGATAAAATTACTTTTCCCTTTAAACGCTTTCAAATACAACCTGTTTGGAGAGCAGACAGGCCGCAGAAAGGTCGTTACAGGGAATTTTGGCAATGCGATGCCGATGTTGTTGGTAGTAATGCAATGATTAACGAAGCAGAATTAATTCAAATTTACGACAGGGTATTTGCTGCTTTTCAGCTTCCTGTGGTTATCTTGATTAATAATAGAAAAATACTTAGTGGACTAGCTGAAGTTGCAGGTGCTCCAGACTTTCTAATAGACATCACCGTTGCGCTAGATAAGTTGGATAAAATTGGCATAGATAAAGTAAATGCTGAAATGCTAGAAAAAGGCATTCCTCAAAATGCTGTTGAAGCCATTCAACCTTTAATGGCATTTAAAGGAAATACCTTAGAGAAACTCAATTTCCTAAAAAATTTCTTAGGACAATCAACTGAAGCACTGCAAGGTATTGCCGAAACGGAAGCTGTATTAGCTTACTTTAATGGTGAAAATGGTTTCGAATTAAAAGAATCAGAAATTCAACTCGACTTAACTTTGGCAAGAGGGCTCAATTATTATACAGGAACTATCTTGGAAGTAAAAGCCAAAGAAATTGAATTTGGAAGTATTGGCGGTGGAGGAAGATATGATAACTTAACAGGTATTTTTGGACTACCCAATGTACCTGGAGTCGGAATTTCTTTTGGAGCAGATAGAATATATGATGTGCTACTTTCCCAAAACTTATTTCCAGAAAACTCAAACGAAGGAACTGAAATTCTTTTTGCAAACTTTAGTAAAGCTGAAGAACGCGCGGCTTTGCCATTATTAGATACTCTCAGAAAAGCTGGTGTTGCTGCGGAGATTTTCCATGAATCTAATAAACTCAAGAAGCAATTCGAATATGCAGATAAAAAGGGAATCACTTTTCTAATGATTTACGGGGAACAAGAAATTGCCCAACAAACAGTCACTGTAAAAAACCTTAAAACTGGTGTGCAAGTCAGTGTTCCAAAAGATAAATTACTTTCATATAAAAGTTATTTCTAACATAGAAGGCAATCCGCTTTCTGAAACCATTTGTGTAAATAAACCGTTTCGAAGTGAAGTGAAAATTTCACAAAGTAAACATGCCACAAATGAAAAAACTACTACCTTGTTTTATAGTATTAATCGGTCTGCTTTTTAACCTTCAACTTAAAGGTTTCGCTAGCAGTTATTCAGAAACGTTTAGTACTCATAATAAACCCTCAACTGCTGCCAGTCCTTTATTTAGCAACCAACAGCAAGTAGACAACCTGTTGCGTATTCAATTAGTTGGAGGAACTGGGGCCGACGAATTTGTTGTTTATTTTGACTCAACAGCCCAAAATGGATACAATCCTCAATTCGATGCTGTTAAATACATGGCAGATGCGGCAGGCGTTCCCAATATTTATACTTACGCTGACTCTTTTAAAGTAAGCATCAATGTTATGGAGTCAATAGGCCAAGGAATAAATGTTCCAGTTGGCTTAAGGGCAAAAATTGCAGGGAATTATCTAATTAATGTGATAGACCTTACATCTTTTGCTCCTACAGTTGGAATTTATTTAGAAGATATGGTAACAGGAGCGAGGGTAAACCTGAGAACAACAAATCAAATTGCTGTAAATTTAGCCGTAGGTGAGTTTAACCAGAGGTTTAAATTACACATTTACCCAGGACTAAACATAGAAATAAACAATGAAACTTGCTTACAATCTGATGGGCGAATAGCTGTGATAAATTCCTCAGTATTAACCTGGAATAGTAGTTTATCAAATATCTATGGAGCAGTATTATCCAGTTCCTCACTTCCAATTACAATTTTTAATAATCTAGAAGACGGCACTTATAAGTTAAGAATGTTGAATGATGAAGGTTATTTCGTTGAAGAAATGGTTAACATAGCTGAAGCAGCTGCTGTTTATGGAAGCATTTTACCTATGAGCAGTGCTTCATATTACACAACAGACGTAATAGAGGCGGCGGCAGATCAACCAGATGCAAACAATCAATATTCATGGTACTTGAATGACTTATTAGCAGGAACGGGTCCAGCTATTTCTTTAAACATTACTTCTCCAGGTATTTACACGCTTAAATTACGCATCAATGCTACAAATTGCGAGTTTGAGACATCTACTTCTTTTAATGTTATGCAATCGGCTACTGTTGGTATTGAGACAAACGAAAGTGCTTCAGGATTTATCATTTATCCTAATCCCGCAAGAGATGTGTTAAATATTCAAATAAACCGTAAAATAGGATTTACGATGCTTACTGTTTATGATGCTTCTGGAAGAATGGTACACCATGAAAAACTAAGCAACGCCCAAGGCCAACAAGCTGTTCAGTTGCCCCTGAATGATTTAAATCCTGGTATTTATCAAGTTATTTTAGAAGGAAATAATAGCAGAAGTACTGCAAAATTTACCAAACAGAGGTAAAATATCGGTTGTTGCAAAGAGCCCACGGAGTTTTGTTTACACTGCGGTCACTGAGCTTGTCGAAGTGCGGTCACTGCGGTCATTGAGCTTGCCGAAGTGAGCTTGTCGAAGCGCGGTCACTGAGCTTGTCGAAGTGAGCTTGTCGAAGTGAGCTTGTCGAAGTGAGCTATTTTCTATGTAACACCTACAAAAAAAAGGGAAGCCAAATTGACTTCCCTTCTCAATAACTATATTGCAAATATTATTCGGCCAAAACCACCACTTTGTTATTCAGCACTTCCACTACCCCACCATTTATTTCGAAATTGTGTTTTGCAGATAGCTTGTCTGTAACCTGAACGGTACCTTTTTTAAGTGCTGATATGAGAGGAGCATGTTTGTCTAATATCCCAAATCCTCCATCAATGCCTGGCAATGAGATGTATTGTACCTCATCTTCAAACAACTTTTTATCTGGAGTAATAATTTCTAAATGCATATTCAGCGGTATTAATTAGACTCTGCTAATAATTTTTTTCCTTTTTCAATTGCTTCTTCAATCGTTCCAACTAGGTTGAAAGCTGCTTCAGGATATTGATCTACTTCTCCATCCATAATCATATTGAAACCTTTGATAGTATCTTCAATTTGAACAAAACGACCTTCTAATCCAGTAAACTGAGTTGCAACGAAGAATGGTTGAGACAAGAAACGTTGTACTCGACGCGCGCGTGTTACTACCAATTTATCATCTTCACTTAACTCATCCATACCTAAAATGGCAATGATATCTTGCAATTCTTTGTAACGCTGTAAAGTTTCTTTTACACGTTGCGCAGTATCGTAATGCAAATCACCAACTACATCACGAGAAAGAATACGTGATGTAGAATCTAAAGGATCCACAGCTGGATAAATACCTAACTCAGAAATCTTACGACTCAAAACTGTAGTAGCATCTAAGTGGGCAAACGTTGTTGCTGGTGCAGGGTCAGTTAAATCATCTGCAGGCACGTAAACCGCTTGTACAGAAGTAATTGAACCTCTTTTGGTAGAAGTAATACGCTCTTGCATTAAACCCATCTCTGTAGCTAACGTTGGTTGGTAACCTACCGCAGAAGGCATACGACCTAAGAGTGCAGATACTTCGGAACCTGCTTGTGTAAATCTGAAAATGTTATCGATAAAGAAAAGAATATCACGACCACCAGATTTCTCATCACCATCGCGGAAGTACTCTGCCATTGTTAAACCGGAAAGGGCAACACGAGCGCGCGCTCCAGGAGGTTCATTCATTTGTCCGAAAACCAAAGTTGCTTTTGATTCTTCTAAAGCTTTTTTATCCACTTTAGATAAATCCCAACCACCTTCTTCCATAGAATGCTTAAACTCTTTTCCGTAGTTAATTACGTCCGATTCAATAAACTCACGCAAAAGGTCATTTCCCTCACGTGTGCGCTCACCAACACCAGCAAAAACAGATAAACCAGCATACGCTTTCGCAATGTTGTTTACCAATTCCATAATCAATACTGTTTTACCCACACCAGCACCACCGAACAAACCAATTTTACCACCTTTTGAATAAGGCTCCAATAAATCGATTACTTTAATACCAGTAAATAATATTTCTTTAGATGTAGAAAGATCTTCGAAACGCGGCGGATCGCGGTGAATTGAATATCCTCCAGCATTACTCACTTGACCAATACCATCAATTGCTTCACCTACCACATTAAATAAACGACCTTTCACTTGGTCGCCAATTGGCATTGTAATAGGTTTTCCTGTTGCTACAACTGGCATTCCACGACGTAAACCGTCTGAAGAGTCCATCGAGATTGCACGAATGGTATCATCTCCGATGTGCTGTTGACACTCAAGAATTACAATTTGACCATTTTCGCGTGTTACCTCAAGGGCATCAAGAATATTTGGAAGTTTGTTGTTTTCGGCGTCGAAACGAATGTCGATCACTGGGCCGATTACTTGTACAATTTTGCCGATACTTTGGGCCATATTTCTTTGTTTAAAAGTTGAAGGGACTTAGTCCCTGAAATCGAGCGCGAAATTAAGAGAAATTTCTGTCCGAAAATGAGGTTTGTTAAATAAAAATAATTATTTCACACGATTCATCTCGTCTTCCGCGCCAGTCTTGCGATTGCGCGTTCCTTTTACTTGTTCATTTCCGAACCTGTAAGTGAAGTTAAACCGAAGTTGATGACTCTCCCAAGTGCCACTTGCATCCATATACAAACCAGAAAAGTTACTAATTCCTCTCCAGCGCATCGACCTAAAAATATCAGAAACACTTATATTTAAAGAACCACGGCTTTTCAAAATCTTTAACTTCATACCAGCATCCATTCCCCATATTTCTTTATTTCTAAAAGTAGCTCCCCAAATACTTGGAGAATTATAGAAACCAGAAAGTTCAAAACTCAACTTTTTTGTCATCAAATAAGATTGCTGCGCATATAAATTCCACGAAAACCTTTGTAAAACAAAATCACGTCCACCACCAAAAGTTCCTTTATTGGTTGCATGTACAGCAACAAAAGAAACAAATCCTCCCCATTTATTGGTTATTTGAAAAGGAAGGCTCGAATTCAAATTATATAAATTGCGTGTTCCCACATTTTTAGTAATTAAAAAACTCTTATTGCCTTGCGTTGTATCTGTAACTTGAGTGAAAAAATTATTGGTGTAACTATAACTTATGCTTGTGTTAAACTTGTAAGCATAGGTGTGCGTGAGTTGAACATTGGTAGTGTATTGCGGCCTTAAAAAAGCGTTCCCTTTAAAATAAGATAATTCATCTAACTGGCTTTCAAATGGATTCAAATCAGCATAGCTTGGGCGGTCTATTCTTCTTCCCATGCTTAAGCCAAGGCTGTTTTTTTGATTTAGTTTAAAGGATATTCCAGCTGTTGGAAACAGGTTATTGTATTTCCTTTTGACATTTCTATCTACCTGAGAAAACACGCTATTCAATTTACCAATAGTTTGCGTGTATTCGTTACGCAATCCAATTTGAACGTCCCATTTTTTAAATTTCCGAACATACTGCGCATAAACTGCTGCAATGGTTTCAGTAAGGTCAAACTGATTGCTCCTATATAAATTCAAAGTATCTACTCCATTTATGACATTATAAAAATCGAAACGATTCTTTGTTACTACATGAGAGACTTTATAACCTGTATTTATTGTTCCTTTAAATAATGGCAATGAAAAATCAGTTTTTATGCTGGCAATATCAATGCGCAAAGGAGTTTTCATTCTATAATTATTTTCACTCAAAACAGTAACTTGATTATTAGAAAAATAGGTATTGGGCAAATAATTATAAGAAACATTGTCAAAGAAACCATAATCAATGTCTGTTGTAGCCGAACGGTTTAAAGTATCTTTCAATGCCCAGTTCAGGTTAAAATTTTGATTTTGTTTATGGCTTTCGCTGATGTTTTGAGCATACAAATATTTAAGAGGTTCAGTTGCATCTCGTTGCTTTATCGGAGTTAAGCTTTCGGTGCGGTTTATTCCATCATTGATGGTCAAATTGTACAAAATACCGAGGGTGTTTTTTTGATTCAAATACCAATCTGCTCCTGCTTTTGCGGAATGAGTTCCACTAGTTGAGCGGTTTGTATTTTTTTGGTCAAAAATACTATCAGATTGTTCTCTGTAGAAATGGTTATTACTTACAGTTTTTGCTCTGTTCCAGTTATAAGTGCTAAAAATGTTTACTTTCTTGTTTCTGTAATTTCCGCTAATGCTTTGGTTCCACTTAGGGTAAACACCAAAGTTTGCTCCCGCAGCATAGTTACCATTTAGCCCAATAGAAAGGTCTTTTTTGAGTTTTATATTGATGATTCCAGCATTTCCCGCTGCATCAAAGCGGGCAGATGGTTGTGTAATGATTTCAATAGCATCAATTTGAGCTGCGGGAATTGATTTTAAGTATGCTACCAAGTCGGTTCCTGATATAGGAAGTTGTCTTCCATCTATGTAAAATCGAACACCTTGTTTTCCTTGAACTATAATATTATCATTATTGTCTATCACCACGCCGGGAGCTTTTCGTAACAATTCAAAAGCATCGTTAGAACTCGCATTCATGGTTCCTGCAACATTCAATACCACTTTATCTGCTTGTACTTCAACTAAAGAACGCGTTGCAGCAATGGTAAATTCTTTCAGTTTTACAGCTGAAGAAGCCATATTTACAAAAACAGTATCGATTCCTACTTTTGAATAATTGGTAACAAATCCTATTAATTGAGTCTGTATTAATTGCGCATCAGTTCTTGTTTCTGTGAATTTGGCATTACCAAGCGTGTCGGTTAAAGTAACTTTAATTAAGGAGGAATCTTTTGCATTTATTAAAGAAACTGCAGCAAAAGGGAGTGATTGACCTTCTGAGTCAAAAACCTTCACAGTAATTTGAGCGTCAGCTTTAAATAAGAACAGGAAGCAAAATGCGAGGAGAAATCTAATTGACAAAAGTAAAAAGGGGAAAAGTATAAAGTGGAAAGTAAAAAGTGAATAAAGAACGAATTAAACAAAAATGAGATGATTCAAGCTGATTACTGACTATCGGTGGATTCTTTCAATTCATTTATATCTGGAGGTTTTAGGCCTGTATCATTTGAAAATTCGAAGCCATGTTTTTTTGCAAAAGCTATTTGTGCTTGTGAGAGTTGAGCATTCAGTTCGGTTTCGTTCTTTTTCACCTCTTGAATAATGTTGTATATCCTTTCCATTTCATCGTCTGAGGGCGTATATCCTTCTAAAAATACATCCACCACTTCTTTATATTCATGATGGAATATTTTACTGTAGTAAGTAATTAAATTGAAGGCTCTTAATTTCAGTGTAGAATCGTTTTCGTAAGGTGTTAAAAGTGTAATTTTTTTAAGGTTACTATCTGTGCAGGCAATAAGCTCTTTATAATGCCAGCTAATTTCTTTATTTGTTCCCTTCTGATATAACTCATTAAGTTTCACCATTTTTTGAATAATCTCATTTTGTTGGTCAACAATAAAATCATTATATGCTACTGGAGTGCTTAATACCACTTTTCCGCAGGTAGCGCTGTTTTCATTGCAAGATACAATCACAAAAGTGAAAATGAGAGTTGATACTACAGCACTAAGTGGCTTTTTCATTAGAGCCGCAAAATTAGAAAATATTAAAGCATTTTTTTACAAAAGAAAACTAACATAAAACATCAATATAACACAAAAAAAGCGCACTCCACAATTTATGGGGTGCGCTTTAAAAATTTAGAATGAAACGTTTTAATGAGCTATAGTAAATTTTTTAACCGTTTTTCCTGATGCATCACTTACGGTTAGGAAATAAACACCGCTGCCTAATTCATCCACATTCACTTGAATGGTAGTATTGCCAATGTTTTGATTTGTGTTTTGCTTTTTAACTAAGTTTCCAATCGCATTGTGAATTACAATCTCAGTAAGTCCATCAAATTCTGATTTAGAAGCAATATTTAATAAAGTACCGTTTACAGGGTTAGGATAAAGTAAAATATCCTCTAATTTGTTTTTGTTTATCTCAATGCTGCTAACTTCATTAAATTGTATTTCACCGATTTCAATAATACTTTGATTTGTAATATCAAGTATTGTTGGATGCTCATTACTATCATCAACATTTACTGAAATATTATGAAAAATCACAGCGTTGTGTTTTATGTCTTGCTGATTCTGAAAAACTCCAGAAATATTATCAACCGTTATAAAATTTATTTCTCCAACAGAGAGCCTGGCAATAATCTCATTCGATTGAGGAAGAAATTCCTTAGAAAAGCCGGCTGTTTTAATTATAATATCTACATCAACTTTTCCATCTCTAGATGAACTTGTTCTTATACTAACTGGTTCATCTATGCTTTTTGTTTCATTGGATTCAGATTCAATTAAAAATGAACCTTGAGGTACATCCAAACTTGCCTGAATATGAATCATTGAACTAGATGCAGTTTGCTCGTTGTTTGGAATCGAAATAACAATTGGAATCGATACTTTTTCTTTATCCTTAGTAGCCGAAACAAATTTTGGTATTAAAGAAAGAAATAAGATAGTTGCGAGTTGGAGAGTTTTAACTATTTTCATATGGCATCTAATTATTATAAAGTAAATGTATGGAAACTTTTAGATTACAAATGCATACATGTTTTTACGTTTATCGACACTTTTTTATACAAAACTGGAGATAAAATTCGATTTTTGATAACAATAACAATGGTTCCAATATTACTGAAGCTTTGTTTCTATCGGAAACAATATTACTTCAGATAAAAAACATCTGTAAAACAGAAACAATAACTTCTACTTTTGTATAATTCCCAATACAGAATTCATATAATGCAGGCAAGTAAACTCATTCAGCTTTTAAAAACACTTTCGAAGAAAGAAATGAAAGAGTTTCAGCAGTTTACAAATTCTGAATTTTTCAATAAAAACGAACATCTAAGCAAGTTTCTTTCATTTCTATTACCTTATCAAGGAGATTTTGAATCAGAACAATTAGACAAAGAAACGTTTTTTAAAAAACACTATAAAGGGGAAGTATATGAAGAACAGAAGTTTAGGTATTTATTATCTGATTTAACTATTTTGTTAGAAGAGTTTATCGCATTTGTAGAATACAAGAAAAATAGTTTCCAACAGAAGTACTTTCTTTTGCAGGGCTTAAATAAAAGAAACCAGGATAAGTATTTTTTACAAGACTTAGAGGTCATAAAAAAATTAAGCAATAGCAATCCACTTAGAGATAGTAATTACTATTTCAATCAGCATAATATAAACGAAATCTCTTATGATTTTACCTCTGAGAAAAGAAACAGGGCTTTCGACACTTCTTTACAAGAGGTAATAGATAACCTTGAAATTACTTACTTGGCCAAAGGTTTCAAATACTATTGTGAAATGATAAACAGGAGAAATATTCTTCAAGTATCATACAACCTTAGTTTCTTCGATCAAATGGTGAAGTACCTTCAAAATGGTTCGTTTGATGATGTTCCTGCTGTTCATATTTATAGGTTGATATACATAACATTGACCAATCACAACGACCAAGAAAATTACAAAGCATTGCTAGCTGCACTCGAAAAAAACGGAAAGCTTTTCAGTCAAAGGGAGCAACGTGGAATGTACGTTTTTGCTCAAAACTATTGCATTAAAAGAATAAATCAAGGCGAACCTGCTGCTTTAGAAGAGATATTTATGCTTTATCAAAAAATGGTAGAGCATGGACTTATTTACGAAGGAAATTACGTTTCTCAGCCGGATTTTAAGAACATTGTTACCACAGGATTAAGACTAAATGAGGTAGAATGGGTAAACAATTTTATTGAAGATTATAAATCGAAGTTGAATCCTGAATTTAGTGAAAATGCCTTCACCTATTCTATGGCTTGGGTGCACTTCAATAAAAAAGAATACGACAAATCTCTTCGCATGTTATTGAAAGTAGAGTTTAACGATGTATATTATCACTTAGACTCTAAATCGCTATTAATGAAGGTGTATTATGAAATGAATGAATACGATGCTTTCTTTTCTTTGATTGATGCATTTAAGATTTACTTGCGCAGAAATAAGTTCATTTCAGACTTTCAAAGAGAAACTTACCACAATTTTATATTATTGATTAATAAGTTAATGAAAGTTAAGCTAGGCAAAAATACAATGAGCTGGACTTTATATGATGAAGTAAACCAAACCAAGCCTGCTGCAGATTTAGTGTGGCTTAAATTAAAAGCCAGCGACCTAACAGTTGCTGAAAAGTTAAAACGATGAATCCTACACACAATAAGAGTAATAACAATGAATTTATCTTCGGCATTCATCCTTTATTGGAAGCCTTAAACAAAGACATTGAAATAGATAAAGTAATTATACAAGCAGGAATTAAATCTCCCCATATTCAGGAGCTAAAAAGAATGTTAACTGAGCGGGAAATTCCTGTTCAAATTGTGCCACAAGAAAAGTTAGCACGCATTACCAGAAGTAACCACCAAGGCATAATTGGCTTTGTAAGTCCTGTTACATTTGTTCCCTTAGAAGAAATTTTGCAACAAGTTTACGAAGCTGGAAGAGATCCGTTTTTATTAGTACTCGACCGTGTTACTGACGTAAGAAACTTTGGAGCAATTTGTCGTACGGCTGAATGTGTAGGTATTGATGCTGTTATTGTACCAGCAAGAGGAAGTGCTCGTATTGGAGGTGATGCAGTAAAAACATCTGCTGGAGCTTTATTAAATATGAATATTTGCCGTTCTTTTAACCTCAAAGACACATTAGATTACCTTAAAAATTCAGGAATTCAACTTGTTGCCTGCACAGAAAAAACCGATACTTATATTTATGATTCAACTTTTTCAGGTCCAACATGCATCGTTATGGGTTCTGAAGAAGATGGCATTAGCCCCGAATATCTCAAAAAATGCGACCGAAAAGTAAAAATCCCAATGGTCGGTAAAACGAGTTCACTCAACGTTTCGGTAGCAGCAGCAATTGTAATGTATGAGGTGTATAAGGGGAAGAACACACTTCGGCAAGCTCAGTGACCGCAGTGAAAAAAAGTAGCACTGAGAACACAGAGAAAAAAACTTTAAGTAAAAACTCCGTGAGCTCCGTGCCACAACCTCCGTGAGCTCTGTGCTAAAAATTTGAGCGCAGCGAAGCTAACACACGCACTTCGACACTTCGACAAGCTCACTTCGACAAGCTCAGTGACCGCACTTCGACACTTAAGCAAGCTCAGTGCTCAGTGAGCGGGTAAGGCAAGCTCTGTGACCGCAGTGAAAAAAAGTAGCACTGAGAACACAGAGGTTGTTGCACTGAGCGATGCACTGAGTTAATCGAAGTGAACACAGAGAAAAAAACTTTAAGTAAAACCTCCGTGAGCTCCGAGCCACAACCTCCGTGAGCTCTGTGCTAAAAATTTGAGCGCAGCGAAGCTAACACACGCACTTCGACACTTCGACAAGCTCACTTCGACAAGCTCAGTGACCGCACTTCGACACTTCGGCAAACT
>Ga0247843_1000314_pt1 | contig 116343 bp, 91 predicted proteins | sample LaCruzMarch2017__FD_192420 | JGI IMG/M metagenome (GOLD analysis project Ga0247843, IMG submission 192420) | Freshwater microbial communities from meromictic Lake La Cruz, Castile-La Mancha, Spain - LaCruzMarch2017_8m | ecosystem: Environmental > Aquatic > Freshwater > Lake | place: Spain...
GAATGCTCGGCGATCCAACCGCTGAGCCAGCGCACTTTTTCCTCACCCACTTCACGTCCCTGAACTTTGATCGGCCATTGCATGGCCCCTCTTTGCTCTCAATTGAAGGTGTAGTCCAGCTTTTTTTGCAACTATCGGAGATGCGCCCCAGTCAGCCCGAGGGGTGAAATTTATTTCATCAATTCAGTTTTCAGGGGTGAGACGGGTTTTCCAGATCTCCACAAGAGGGGCCCAGTTGGATTGATCGGCGGCTTCCAGTGCAGCGAAATAATTTTGCCTTTCCATTTCTGACTCCGGGGCGAGTTCCAATTCGGGGAGATCGAGGCGTCTCAGCAGCTCGAGAAGAAAAAGGCGAATGGTGCGGCCGTTGAAGCCTGCGAATGGGTGAATGGTCAAAAACGGCCCCTCGACGAAGGCGAGGAATTCCAAGGTGAGGTCACCTATGCGCGAGAACTGGCTTCCTGCCACCGAGCCGCGAGATCCGCGCCATAATTACGCATGAGAACGGGAACCTTGGGGGGCTCGAGATTCCCGACACGAACATCAATCGTTCGCCATTGCCGGCCCAATCAGGAACGAGTCCAACGGAGATAAGACGGTGCATCTCAGCGGCAAGATTTTCATCCAAGGGATGGCTGGAAAAATCCCCACGATAGATGCGGGATTCTACGACGAGAACTTGCTCGGCAAGCAGTGGAGCTATCTCGTAGTAGGAGAGGATGCCCTGCGTTGTTTCAATAAAGCGGGTGGCTCGGTCCGGGCGTGTATCGCGTGAAGGAGGCTCATCTCCACTGGCTCTCTCTCGAAGGCCATGCTCTGGGCCACATCGCGAGGAATTGCCTTCCAACGGCGAAGAAGTTTTTCTTCGGCTGGAAGCTGCCTCCATCTCTCGATGTTCTCGATCCAAGTCACGGTTCATAGATTGGGACGCATGTGGAATTTGTTCAAGCAACGACAAGCCAGCGACCGATGGCGAGTGAGTTTTGGGTCGGGTATTCATTCGAGGGATTTTTCCGCGCCTCCAAGCTGGTCGTCTGGCGGCTCGGGAAGGCCGATCTCTGCCAGTTTAAACGCGGCCCAAGTTCCCCGACGGGCCAGGCAAATGAATGGATCGATCACCACGAGTTCGTCAGTCCCTCGCAGGCGCACCACATTTTCGTCGTGCAGGTCAAAACGGAGACAGGGTGCACATAGGCGAAGTAGCCGTCGTCCTGAATCCCTTCGTGGCGGAGTTGGACGGGGGCAAAACCAAGGCCTGCCATGAGGGCATCGGTTTCGCCTTTTGAAACCGGGGCCATGGAGATGTCCACTTCGACATGGGGCTGGGAAACCACGGGTGCCAGTTCTTTGTTTTTGGGGTTGATGGTGAATCCTTCGAGCCGGTAGGCGGTCTCGGGAAAGATGGTCTCGTGCAAGCGGAGGCGATCGAAGTAGTCGCCCAATGTGGTGAAGTGAAGATTCTGGTGCAGCCGCTTGAACCACCTTCCCAAGTCTTGGTCATGGTGAACATGGTGCTCGGCCCCTCCTCGACGTCCTTGGGCTTCCCAGGCCGAAAGAAAAAGGGATTCCCCGTAAACGGGTCCGTGGATTTCGATGTTCTGGCGCAAGCCCGAGCGGGCCGCGCGATCCAACACGCCCAGCCGGCTTAGTTCCGCGAGGCTTTGCGGGAGCTGTGGGATTTCAGAAAGTCGTAGCCCTTGAGCGCTTGCTCGGTAGAGGACTTCGGCCGATTCAAAATCGAGGCCACTGTGGCTTTGCGAGCCGGATTTTTCGGCTTGGGCACAGTGATATCGTAGAGCGGCTTCGATAGGATGGGCGGCATACTTGTTTTCCTTTCTAAACCGGAAGGCTTGGGCCGTCAATTCGTCCGCTGATGGAATCTCAAGTTGCATCTAGTGTAGTGTCTCAGATATAACTAGACAAGTCTGAATGTCCGGGCGATTGTGTCGGCATGCCTAGCCCAGCACTGCTCGAACTCACCGCCGACGCCCAATCCAAGCTTGCAGATTGGTCCAAGGCCCACGGAACACCGCAGCAGGTCGTCAAGCGCTGCCGCCTCGTCTTGCTGATGGCCGCCGGCGTGCCCGCCGCGCGGGCCGCCAAGACTGTCGGCACCAACCGGCACACCGCCGAACTCTGGCGGGATCGCTTCCGGGAGGGCGGCCCCGACACGCTCTGGGAGATCGCCCCGGGGCGGGGACGCAAGCCGCGTGCAGGTTTGGCTGCCCGCATCGTCGAGAAAACCCTGCAGAGCAAGCCGCGTGGCCAGACCCATTGGAGTTCCCGGCAAATGGCCCGCAACCTCGGCGTCCACCATTCGACGGTGGCCCGCGTCTGGCAAGACCACGAACTCAAGCCCCACCGGCACAAAACCTTCAAGCTCTCGCGCGATGCGAACTATGCAGCCAAACTCATCGATGTGGTGGGTGTTTACCTCAGCCCACCGGAGCACGCCGTGGTGCTTTGCGTCGATGAGAAGAGTCAGATCCAAGCGCTCGATCGCACGCAACCCGGGCTGCCGCTCAAGCGTGGGCGGGCCAGCACGTGGACGCACGACTACGTGCGCAACGGCACCACCACGCTGTTCGCGGCGCTGGAAGTGGCCAAGGGCAAGGTGACCGGCCAGTGTTACGCCAAGCATAGGCATCAGGAGTTCCTGAGGTTCCTGCGCCACCTCGATGCCGAGTATGACGGCGGCGAGGAACTCCATTTGATCTTGGACAACTACGGCACCCACAAGCACGAGAAAGTCCGGCGCTGGCTGGAGCGTCATCCGAGGTTCCAATTGCACTTCATCCCGACCAGTTCGAGTTGGCTCAACCTCGTTGAGCGCTGGTTTGCCGAACTGACCAACAAGGCAGTGCGCCGAGGCAGTTTTGCCAACGTGCCAGATCTGATCGAGGCCATTTTCGAATTCATCGAGGCGAGCAACGAGGAGGGCAAGCCCTTTGTGTGGAAAGCCACGGCGGCGGAACTCCTCGCCAAATATGAAAAGTGCCGGAAGCGCCTGGAACAAGTCAGCCCCGGTTGCACCGCGCCGAGGCGCCGCCGGAAGGCTACGGCGTAACGTCTATTCATTTACGCGACGCAACACTAGCTCAATAGGCCCTTTGCCTCTGTATCTTGCGACCAGAGCAAAGGGTTTTTTGTTTATCAATGGAGGCCCGCCGCACTTGGATCATCGTATCGGACGCTCACTCCCGATCTGAACTTGAGAAGATCGGCTTATGAGCAACTCTTGCTCGAGGGTCTCGGGGTGGAGTTATTCCGTTGCTTGGGGCAATGGCGGCGGCATCGTCGCTGGCGAAGTTTTCGAGAAGAAGGAAGCCGCGCATTGAGAGCATTGATTTCTTAAGACTCCCCTGCGAACTCGCCTTGTCATCCACGCCCTCACCGTGTCAGCTACGGCAGCCTGGGTATGCTTGGAACCCTTTCGAAGTGCACATTGCGCATGTAAAAAACCAACAAGTGCTCGGTGGCGAGGGCGGAAATCCAGAGGTCGTTCGTCGGAATCGGAGTCCCGGCTGTTTTCAAGCAGGCGTAAAGCGCGGCATCATGGTGGGTCGTGGTATCGCTGCTATTGGCGACCCTCACGCTGGGCTGGTGGAGCAATTCGCCAAGGACACGCCCCTGAGCATACCCGCGTTTGATCGAATGGGCGCCCACTCCGTTCCAAGCCCGCGCTGCAAGTCAAGCAAAGTGGCTTGGTTCAAGCTGACACCCTCCAAAGCGGCGCTCTCCCGCAAAAGACCATCGACTCCACAGGCACATCGCGAACCGTGTGTTGAAAAGCGTTGATTTCTTTTTCACGCCTGCACTTGGTTACGCCTATGCAGGCAGAAGGAATCCTTTTTCGTAGTGGGACTCGGGACGAGTTTCGCCCACGGCCCGCGAGGGCACGCCCACTGAAGTCGAAATTCATTCAGGATTTCCCTGCGAACTCGATTTGACTTTTACCGAGTCGCACGGGCGCGCTCGAGGGCGGTGCTGGTCGGGGCGTATTGCGAGTTCAAGACATTCGATGGCGTCCGCTTTCCGGCCGACGGCGAGGTAGGCGTCGGCGAGGTTTTGGAGGAGGTAGAGGCGGTTGGGATTTTCCCGCTGGGCCTTTTCGAAAAGCGGAATCGCGGAGCGGAAGTTGCCGGTTTTCAGGATCGCGTGGCCTTCGAGAAACGAGACGGGCGTGGCGACGAGTCGGGTTTGGCCCACTGCACCGAGGAAATCGGAACGGGCGCTCATGCCGCGGGCCACCTTCACACGGTGCCCCTGCCGGAGCGCGGCGATCGAGGTCTGTCGCGAGCGGTTTGGGCAGGCCTATCGTCGTGCGATAGCTGGAATTTTATTACGCCCGCGAAACGATGTTGCGGGATTGTGTCACTTCCAGCAATCGGGCGCGAAGGCTGGGAATATTTTCACCCTGAAAAAATTCGCCATGGGCTCCCTCGATCGACTGGGCGATGGCGTTCGGGAAATCGTGCCTCCACGGCAGACCGCAGGCGTGTGGTGCATCATAGACCGCCGCAGTGCGGCTCCGGTTGCCGTAGAGCAGGAGCACGGGCTTTGAATACCGCCCCCACGTGGAAGTCCACTCCATGAGAACGAGAGTGGAGGGAGCGGCTCCGAGCGCATCCAGCGCCTGCGCCATCCGGAGGGCCACGATCGCGCCTTGGCAGTTTCCCCCGACGACGAACGGCCTGCCCTGCGTGATGGCGAGCAACTCGGTGAGGTATTGGTTCGAAACCTCCGTCAAAACCGGGTCCGTCATATTGCGGATGAGCAGAATCTTGTGCAGAGAGCGCATACCGTAGATCGGCTGGTCTTCGCCCATGGCGGCCGCGAGGCGGAGCAGCTCGTTCTCCGATTGGAAAACCCAGAACAGGGGGAGCCTAGTGCCCTGCGTGTGAAAGCCGCGGAGAAACCCATTCTCCGAAAGCCGCTGGCCCTTCCAACTCCGCATGGAAGCCCCCAGCCGCTCGAGGCAGTAGCCGGTCTCGGCGAGGTCGTCGACATCCGCATCGCTGTGGTGGCAAAAGATTCTCCACACCTGCTGCAAGGTGGGTTCGGCGAAAAACCGCTCCGCCGGCAACCGCACCCGCAGGGCCTGCTCCGCGCGATACAGAAATTCCACCGCCGCGATCGAATCCCCCCCGAGCTCGAAAAATGTGCCCCCCATGGGATCGGCCCCGCGAAGGTTGAGGACGCTGCTCCAGATCCCACAGAGCTTCGCAAACAGGGGATCTCCCGCCATGTCGGGCGTGTCGGGAGCGGGTGTCCCGGGGGATGGCTCCGCCACTTCCCCTCGGCCATGCAAACGGGCCATCTCGCGCTTCTTCAGCTTTCCGGTTGTGGTAAAGAGAAAGCGGGCCTTCGCCAGAACGACACTACGCGCCGGGCGGATTCCGATGGCTGCCGTGGCGAGTCGTCGCACGGTGGCGGTGACATCCGCCGCATCGCTTCCGTCCGCCGGACACACCATCACGATGTAGTCGCTTGTCTCCCCTGTGTCCTCCAGCGGAGCCGCGACGACGAGCCCGTCCCGAAGGATTCCCGAATCGCGCAGCGCCTGCTCCACTGGATCGAGCGACACACATTTTCCGTTGGAGAAAATGATTCCCTTGCTGCGCCCCGTGATCACTAGGCCCCGGCTGTTGATTTTTCCGATGTCGCCGGAAAAGACCCAGCCGTCCTCTTGCTGGATCGACACCAACTGCCCGCCGGTTTGAAGGTATCCCTCGATCGTCCGCTGCGGCGCATGGATCTGAATCTCCCCCTCCTGATCCTGAGCGAGCGCTTTCCCCGAGCCGTCCACGATCCGGATCGCCCTCCCTGGCGCGCATGTAGCCAAAGGAAACGCCCCCTCCCCGGCCTCGAGGTGCGCCAAGAGGTCGGCACGGCCGAGATCCCGCGAAAAGGCAGCCCGCCCGACTTCGGTCAGGCCGTAGCCATAGGACACCCGCACACCGACAGCGCCATGCCGTTCGAGTTCCTCGATCAACTGAACGACGACGCGAGTGGCAATAGGTTCGAAGCCGATGCTCAGGTGGCGGACCGTGCTCAAGTTCAGCGGCGTGTCGCGATTCTGCAGAGCACGGATCAGCCGGACTGCAAAGGAGGTCGAAACAACAAACTCTTCGACCCCGAAGCGTTCGACCGCCTTCAAAAAAACGAGCGGATCGAAGGCTGCGGCCGCTGGATTGATGAGCACGCGCAGGCGGGATGTGAGAATCTGGCCGCTGATCCCCGTGATATTATCCATCGGCACCGCACCGAGGGAGACAAGATCCCGCTGCACAAGCCGACTCGAATACATCCTCGCCAGCTGGACGGCATACGGAATCACCGCCAGCTTGCCTGTGCCGGTCGTGCCAGATGTTCTGACGAAGATTCTGCCGTGATCCCTGTCCCGCTCAAAAAGTTGATCGTGCGCACGCCTCGCCTGCGGGATCCGGTCGATGCAGACGGCCTGCCTGGCCCCACAGATCGCATCGCCGTGGAACTCCCGCAGCAGCCGCGATCGGGTGATGAGCTGGCAGTCGCCGAGCAGTTCCTGAAGCCCGCGCCATTGCCCGGAAAAGTCGCGGGACGACTCGTGGCCCTCGATCACATGCCAGTAGAAGCAATCCCGGTCCATGACCGCCGCCGCCCACCCTGCGGCAATGAGATCGACAAACGAATCGAAGCAGAGCACCAGAACCGGCCGGCTCGCCGGGTGTGCCGCCTCGATGTGCTCGATAATGGCCTCGGATGTTGACCAGATCCGCGCGACGGAGAGCGTGCGTGCCCGGTTTTTCAGGTCGATCTCGACAACCGAGCTCAGCGGATTTCCGCGCACCATCCCGCCGATGATCGAGGCGAATCCCGTCCGCTCCGGCACAGGGCACTCCACTCCGCGGAGAATGGCCGCCTCACCCTCCATTGCGGAGCGCCTTCACGCTGGCGTTGGCCTGCTCCAAAAAATCCTCGCCCAGCGGGGAAAGCCGTCCGGATTCCTTGATGGTTGCATAGCCCTGCAGGAATTTTCGCGCGTTCGCGTCCCGGCATTGCCCAAGCGTTTCTTCGTCGACCGCGAGATCGGCTTTGGCCTCCCGGAGGATCTCATAAAACCCGGCGACCCGCGCGCAGACCAGGGCCGCGTGGAAGATTCCGTCCATCGGCCTCAGATCCTTGCGCAGCGGCGATGGGAAGACCTCCTCCGGCGGATTCAAAACCAGCGGCTCGTCGCAGCCCGCCGCGAACAGCAGAGCATGCGTCACCTCGTGAACCAGAAATTCGGCCGCCTTGATTTCCGAATTGTAATGTTCCGCATTGGCAAATGTGCCGCCCCAGAGAACCAGCGATGTCACACCTCCGAACCCAGACTTGCCGGAGTCGGGATTTCCAACCCCGATGTAAATCCGGGACCAAAGCGCCTCGATCTCGAGAAAAAGGGCGGGATCAAACTCCCGGATCAACCCAAGCCCCCGTTCGAAATGGCCCCGCGCCGCGAGCCAAATCGGCTCCGGAGGTTCGGCAATCGGCTGTTTGCCGTAGGATTCATCGAACAAAACCTCCGCAAAGCCCTCGTAGAAATCTCCAAGTTCCTCCCGGCTGTAGGGCGCGACCTCGAGCGTCCACGAGCGCGAAAGAATCTCCGTAAGCCGGCTGCAAAGCCGGATGCCTTCGGGCTCGTCCCCGCTCTCCACCGCATCGACGATCCGGAGATACAGACAACCCAACTGCGGCGGCACAACGCGCAGGGCGCACAGACGGCCGGCGACAAAGAGCAAATGCCGGCGGAGTTCGTCGGAACCGACTACCCCGGCGATGTAGGCGAACGATTCGGATAACCGCCCGATCACATTATCCGCCAAATCCCTCGGCGACTGCGCCAGGCGAAAGAGCCTCACAAAGAAGAAGCGCTATCAGATGTCAATTTTCGCTATTCCCGATTTTCGACCAGAGGACTTTATCGCCGGATTCGACACCGCCGATTTTTGAGGATTTATCGACCATGTGATCGGCACTCTCCTGCGATTTCACCTTTTCGACTTGCGCGAACCCGAAGAGCTTCGCCCGATCTAGTTTTGTTTGTTTAGGCTTCACGAGGGAAATCTAAGTTCTCCGCCTGCCGCGTCAATCTCAAGAAACCCGTTCGCCTCATTACGCCAGAGCCAGAGAATCTTGCTCCGACCTCCCCTCCCCGGCGCGGACAACCGGCGCACTCCTGAATATTCCGTTTTTGGCAACGGGAGGGATCTTCCAACCCATGTCTTCCGACCCGTGAACGCTGACCGGAATATCTCCTTGCGCCAAGCCCAGTGCACCAACGATCAGGATCGCCACGAGTATTCTCATGGCGTATTCACGTGCGAACCGGTTTCGACCGGGTCCGCCGACTGCAAGGGACCAGGCAGGAATTATTGAGCTGCGCGGGCGCGCTCGAGGGCGGCGCGGGTCGGGGCGTCTTGCGGGTAGCGGCGGGTGGCGAGTTCGAGGCACTCGATGGCGTCCGCTTTCCGACCGACGGCGAGGTAGGCGTCAGCGAGGTTTTGGAAGATGTAGAGGCGGTTGGGATTTTCCCGCCGGGCCTGTTCGAAAAGCGGAATCGCGGAGCGGGCGTCGCCGGTTTTTAGGATCGCGTAGCCTTCGAGAAATGAAACGGGCGTGGCGACGGGATCGAGGGTTTTCCAGGGTGTGCGGGCCTGCCGCGCGTAGGCGATGGCCGCGGGGAAGTTTCCGGTTTTGATCCAGTGGCGCGTGTAGTTGACCAGGTTTTCCTGCTTGATGGCGGCGAGGGAATACACCGTTCCCGCCACTAGGATGACGATCGCGGAGGCGGCAGGAATCCAATGCAGAGCGGATTTTTTTTGTTTTACTGGGGAGGGAGGACGCGACGCCACCACTAGGATCGAGAGCAGCACGGCGAGGTAAACCTGCTGGTTGATTCGCTCGAGGGGGAAGTCGAAGCAGGAGGCGATGATGTAGGCGGTGAGGCCCATGAGGGCAAAGGCGACCATCCAGGCCGCATCGCGGTTGCGTGGGGCGCGCAGGGCGGCGATGGCGCGGAGGAAGGCCAAAACAAAGACGGCTGCGAAGAGCAGGAATCCCAGGATGCCTTTCTCGGCGAAGACCCAGAGGAAGTCGTTGTGGGGTTGCGCCCAGTTCAGGAGTTTTCCCGAAAAATCCAATCTCGGCCGGTCGAGGTATTCGTGCAGGCGGATGGTGAAGTTTCCCGCGCCGACGCCGGTTACGAAATGGTCGCGGATCATTTCGAGCGTGATGCCCCAGATCATGAGTCGACCGCCGTCGATGGCGGAAAAGTCGCTCGTGAAAATGGTGCGGAGGCGTTGGGAGTTGGGATTCTCGGAGACGAACGCGAGTCCGGCTGCGACCGCAAAAACGCAAGCGCCCGCGGCCAGGGTGAGCAGTGTGCGTTTGGAAAAAACGAGGCCGAAGGATTTGCGAAAAAGGCAGGCAATGACGCAAACCACAAGCGCGCCGGCCACGAGGCTGATGTAGGCGGCGCGGGATTGCAGGAGGATGATGAGCAAGATCGTGGAGGCCGAGGCGATGCCGCAGGCCACGCGCCATGGGCCGCGCTGGATGAAAAGTCCGCAGAGGCAGAAGGGCAGGAGCAGGTTCAGAAATCCCGCGTGGAGGTTCACATTCGACATGAGCCCTGTCACCGCCTCGGCTTGCGTGCGAGTGGGAAAGCCGAGGCCGAATTTCGTGAGGATTTGGTAAAAGCCGAGCCCGCTTGAGCCCAGCGCGGCGAGCGTGACGATGCGCGACAGCAAGCCGGGCCAATTCGGAACGGTCGGCAGGATCAGGCACGAGAGGCACAGCGCGACAAACGCGCCGAAGCTTTTGAAGACATCGGTGAACCCGGCTGTGGGATTCAAGGCGAAGGCGAGGGATACCGCGGTGAGCGCGGCATAGGCGCCGAGGCAAAGGACCAGCGGGTCGCGAAGAATGGCGCTGTCGAATTTTTTCGAAGCTTTGGAAAACGAGAAAGCGGATACGGCGAGCCCGAGAAAAACCATCAACGCCAGGAGGCGCGGCATGAGCGTGAGGTCGTAGATATTCCAGCCGACGATCCAATTCAGCGCGACGAGAAGAAAGCCGTAGAACGCGATCGCCATGGGTCAGGCCGCTCCGTTGGCGGAATCCAAGCCGGTTCGCTGCGCGAGCCAGCGCCGCAATTCGTCGGCCTCCAGCGAGTGGAGGGTGGGTGAAAGTTTTTCCAGATCGGCAATCACGGCGGGCGGGGGCGCGGTGGCAGCAAGGGTGTGGATTTTCGGATGGGCCGTGGGGTCGCGCCTTTCGCCGCTGCGGGTGGTTTCCTCGCGCAGCTTTTCGCCGGGTCGGAGTCCTGTGAATTCGATGGCGATGTCCCGGTTGGGAACTAGGCCGGAGAGTTCGATCATTTGACGGGCAAGATCGCGAATCTTCACAGGCGCGCCCATTTCCAAAACAAAAACCTCGCCACCTTTGGCAAGGAGCGCGCTTTGCAGAATCAGCCCGACAGCCTCGGGGATGCTCATGAAATAACGCTCGATCTCCGGATGGGTAACGGTCACAGGCCCGCCTGCGGCGATCTGGTTGCGGAACACGCGGAGCACGCTGCCGGAGGAATCGAGCACATTTCCGAAGCGCACCGAGCAGAAGGCGGTGGGACTCGCGGGGACGGACTGAAGTTCTCCGAGGACGAGTTCGGCGAGATGTTTCGAGGCGCCCATGACACCCGCCGGATTGACGGCCTTGTCGGTTGAAACGAGAACGAATTTTTTACAACCGTGGGCGGCGGCGGCGCGAGCGACGACCAGCGTGCCGATTGCGTTGTTGCGAACCGCTGCGGCCGGTTGGCGCTCCATGAGCGGGACATGCTTGTGCGCGGCGGCGTGGAAGACAAAAGCGGGACGCCATTTTTGAAAGACCGCCTGCATGCTTTCGGAATCGCAGACATCGGCAGCCACGGGCTCCATGGCCGCTCCTTTGAAATCCCGCATCAACTCCTGCTCCAGCGCGAAGAGCGCGGGCTCCGAGCGTTCCACAAGCACCAAGAGGCCGGGACGATGCCGCTCCAGTTGCCGGCAAAGCTCCGCGCCGATGCTCCCGCCGGCTCCGGTGACCAGCACGGTTTGCCCCGCGACGAGGCCATCGATGGCGCGCTGATCGATGGGAACCGGTTCGCGCCCCAGCAAATCCTCGGGCGAAACATGTCGGAGGAGATTCACGGACACGCGTCCGTCGAGAAGCACATCCACAGAGGGCAAGATGTCGTGCTCGATTCCCGCCTGGTTCAGGAGATCAACCGTCTCCTTGATCACCGAGGGCGAGGCCCCGGGCATTGCGAGAAGGCATTTGGCCACCCCGACCCGAGCGAGGATGCCGACCAGATCGCGACGCCCGCCGAGAACTTGCAAGCCATGGAGCGAGCGCCCGATTTTTCGGGGGTCGTCATCGATGAAACACACAATTTCCATGCCGAGGCCGGGCTTCGCCTGAATCTCGCGGGCGAGCGAGGCTCCGGTGGCCCCCGCGCCGATGATGGCCACGCGTCTCAACGGGAATGCGGCCGCCCGGCCACTGGAGAAGCTTTCGCGAAGCATCCGCATTGCCGCGCGGAGCCCGGCAAGACCAACAAACGACAAGACGAAATCGACCACGATCGTTCCTCGTGGGATCATGGGGACGCCTGCGGTGAGAAACCACACGGCGAGCTGAACAAGAAACGCCGCGCCGAGTGCGTAGAAAAGCCTTCGAGCGTCGGGGAAGCTGAAAAATGTCAGCAGGCTTCGGTATTGACCGAACACACCGAGCAGGGCGAGTTTGAGCGGAAGAATCCACAGGATCGACTGGTTCCACCTTTGAAGAAATTCCGCAGGCATCGCGAAATCGAAGCGAAGGGCAAGCGCCAGGAACGATGAGGTCACGAGGACCAGCGCATAAGCCAGACACACTACCGGAACGCGCAGGATGGGCGGCAGCGGGGCGGCACCCAACCGTGGGGCCTGAGAAGTCGAGTTCGGGCGCGTCAATGTCTGATTCCTTCCGATGTGAGAACCTTGAAAGCTGTGAGCATTAGAATTCCGAGGTCGAAGAGAAAAGACCGATTTTGAAGGTAGTAATCGTCGAGCGCGGCCTTTTCCTCGGTCGATAGCCCGTCGCGACCCTTGACTTGGGCCCAACCCGTGAGGCCTGGCCGCAGGGCCTCGACGCCGCTCCGGTGGCGGAGCGCGATGAGGTCGTCCTGATTGAACAGCGCGGGACGGGGACCAACCAGCGACATGTCGCCGCGGAGCACATTCCAAAGCTGGGGCAATTCGTCCAAGCTCGTCCGACGAAGAAGGCTCCCGACCGGCGTGAGAAAATCCGAGGGATTGGCGAGAAGGTGTGTGGCCAGTTGAGGTGTGCCCTCACGCATGGTGCGAAATTTCCACATTGTGAAAACGGCCCCTGCGCGCCCGATGCGGCGGCTCTTGAAAACAATCGGGCCTGGCGAACTGAGACGAACAGCCAGCGCGCAGCAGGCAAGCACAGGAGCGAAAACCAGGAGAAGCAGAGCCGCCATGAGACAATCGAACACGCGTTTCAGCATGGCATCCCCGGAAGACTTGGCGGCTCGAACTTGCGGGGCTTGAAGCCGAGCGCCTCAACCGCCGCGCTGTGATCGAAGACCAGGTTCTCGTTCATTCTTTCAAAGACCGACGCCGAGATGCCTTTGAGGCAGGGGAGACGCCGCAAGACGGGAATCACAAAGCGAACAAACCAGGAGGGCACCTCCAGCATGCGTTGGGGGCGTCCCTCCCATGCGAAAATCCGGGCGACCATCTCTCGATAGGAAAGCGTCTCGCCGCCCGAGAGGTCGTAGAGGCCGGGTTCTGCGGAGGGAGACAATGCCGCCGCACAGGCCGCCGCGAGATCCGAGACATGCAGCGGTTGCCGCAGGCCGGAGGCGGGAGCGAGGAGCGGGAACCAACCCCAGCGGCGCACGAAGCGTGAAATGGCGGCGATGTTTTTATCCCCCACCCCGTCGTAAATCAGGGTTGGTCTTAAAATCACGACATCCACTCCCGTCTCGCCAGCCCATTTCAAGATCGAACCCTCGGCAGCGGCGAGAGCAGTGGCGAGGCGTCTTTCGGCGGCATCGGGCGAGTGGATTTTCGTAAACCGGCTGGTTGAGGACACTGCGACGAGGCGCTTGGCACCTCGTGCGGCAAGCCAGGGCAGCAGATCGGCAAGCACCGGGAGTGGACAGATCGAAACCCAAGCGGGAATCGCCCCCGCCTCCCCGCGAGTCGAGGAATCCATTTTTTCCCAAACCAGCGCGGGGTTGTCCGCCTGACGCTCGCGACGCGAGAAGGCGGTGACGCGGCAGTGCCTGCCAATCAAAAGCGGCAACAGCGAGCGGCCCACAAAACTCGACGCGCCGAGGACCCCGATTGATGAGACTGATTTTCCAAGGTGTGCCATTGAGGAATCCGGCGAATCGCATTGCTGCGGGAGCGGCCCGATGGCAACGGCTCTGGCAGGCGATCCTCCTCGCAATCCCGTGGCGGCGAGAGTCGCGACGACCAGAAACCGGAACCACACGGCGAGGATGACGAGTGGAGAAAGGACGGCGGGGTATTGAGCCCGGAAGTGTTTTTGATAAAAGCGCACCATTCCCCTGTGCTTGTGCCACTCAACGAAGATGGGCTTTCTTCGGCTGCAAACCCCCTTGAGATGCGTGACCTTGGCCTGCGGGTCGAAAAGAATTCCCCAGCCCCGATTTCGGAAACGCTGGCAGAGGTCGAGGTCCTCGCAGTGGAGAAAAAATCCCTCATCCATGAGACCGGCATCCTCCAGCGCCGAGCGCCGCAACAACATGCAAGCGCCCGAGATTGCCTCCACCCCCACGGGCGTGGAAGGCAGAGGATTCGCGTTGAGATTGAAATCCAAAAAGAGCGATGGCCAGAGGCGGGCAAGGAACTCGACCCCAAAGCCCGGCGCCAACGCCCGCCCCGGAGTGGGAATGAAGCGTCGTCCGCCCCGTTGTTCCGTCTGGTCGGCATTCTGGAGAAATCCGCCGACCATCCCAACCCTTGCATCGGTTTCGAGAACATCCCACAAACGGCGCACGAGCCCTGGTGCGGCCATGCAATCGGGATTGAAAAGCAGCACGGCATCCTGCGCGCAGGCACTGATCCCAACATTGCAACCGGCCGCGAAACCCCTATTTTTCGGCAACCTTATGATCTTGGGAGGAGGTGAGATTGTCGTTTCAGAAATCCAGTCCAGGCTCCCGGGCTCCGAGCCATTGTCGATGAGGAGAATCTCGAAAGCTTGTCCGGCCAGAGAGCGAAGACAATCGAGCAATACGGAACCGGCATTGTGGTTCACGATGACAACCGAGACTGGTGGAGCTACCGAGTGAACCACCATCTTGAGAAACAATTTTCTAAACGCACTGTGGAATTTTTTAACGCAGTCATCAGACCAGACCCGCGAGTTGATATCATAAGTTGAGGCCCTTTTTGTCGAAGAGAATCCCGAGGGCGCGGAGGGAAATCCTTCGGGTGGCCGGGCAGTCATCCGACAGACGCCAGCGAGATGGCGGACATCGCAGAGCCCATCGACGATTTTTGGCGATAACGCACGCGAGGATCGAGCCGGGGGTTACTCCGTTGGAGGCGGCTCGTATTGCAGGTAGAGGAAAAGTTTGTCGGTGGCGGAGGGGATTGTGAAGTTCCGGGAAGGGGCTTCTTCGTTGATGGTGAGGAGCTGTGGTGCGCTCCAGGCCTCGAGCAACGAGGTGGTCGTGCGGATACGGTAGACACCGGTTGTCACAGCCGGGGAGACTTGGATGGTTAGTTGGGCATTGACGGGATCGTGTGTCAGGACGCGGCATTGGAGCTTTGAATCGGGGGAGTTGGGTTCGGTGCCGAGATGGAATTCGGCGAGGTTCGGCGTACCGTCACGGTCGGGGTCGGAGGCGGGTTGTGCATCGGGATTTTCGCTGGCGTTCTCACCAAAGTTCTCGAGTGTCCAGGCTCCATAGACCGTGAGGGGAGGAGGGGTGATGGTGAGCAGGGAGGTGTCCGAGAGGGCGCCGGTGGTGGCGATGATGCTGAAATTTTCGCCCGGAGTGGTGGCTGTGAAGAGGCCGAGGGAATCGATCGTGCCGCCGCCGGAGGTGGACCATAAAAACCCGGACGGCTGGTTGGAAACGGGATCGTTGAATTGGTCGAGCACGGTGGCGCTGAATGCGAGGGTGGCTCCGAGAGGCAGGGAGGCTGAGGCGGGTAGGACCATGAGGCCTGAGGCGGTGGGGAGAACACGCACATTGACTAGGCTTGCGGCCTCGAGTCCACCGGCGTCGCGAACGGTGACAGTGAGGATGTAGTCGCCGGGGGCCTCGAAGGTCGCGCCGGAGTTGGCTGCGGCGCTGCTGGCGTTTGGCAGGAAAAAGACGGCGGCGGGTCCGGTGGCAGACCAGGTGCAAACAAGATCTTGCGCGCCAGCGTCGTCAGTGGAGGCGATACTGACAGCCACGGCGTCGGAGCGAACGATTTCGTAAACGATGGAATTGTCACCGACGATTTCGGTGACGGTTTCCGTGGAGGCGGTGTTGGCCTGTGAGGTGATGACAGGAGGTTGGTTGGCGAGGTCGCCGCCGCCGCTAACGATCATACTATCCACGAACCAGCCGGTGCTGGCATTGCGCGAGTTGGTGGCCATGACCCAGGCGAATCGCACGCTTTTTCCGGCAAATCTGGCGGTGTCGTTCAGATTGAGAATGGTCTCGAGGAATCCGCCACTGGTGCCGGTCCAGGCGCTTTTGTTCGCAAACTCGCTGGGACCATTGCCACCTGCCCTGATCACGTCGGTGTAGCCGTTGCTGGCGAAGCTCACACCCGAGTTGGCATCGTCGGTGAAAACCCACGCCGTGCCGTTGATGGAGTAGGCGAGGCGGCCACCGTCCTGCCGGAATTCGAAAGTGTGGCTATGCCAGAATTTAAGTTGGAGGTTGGTGGCGTTGGCCGGAATGGAAATGGCCGGAGAAACAAGCTGGGTCGAGGTTTTGCTGGCTGGAGCGGCAATGAACCAGGCGTTTGGCGCGGAGTGGGATTGGGTTGAGGAGATAGCCCAGGCGTTCGATCCGGTGGTGGCGTTCGAGGTCCAGCCAGAAATCGTGCTGTCGAAGTTCGCGCTCCAAATCGCGCCGATCACGGTGAAGGCGTCGGTGAGCGTGGAGGTTTGATTCGCACTCGCGGCGCGCACACTCCAGGGGCCGGGTTGGGCTCCGGTGAGGTCGATGTCGGCGAGGAGATTCCCCTCCGAGAGGCGGAGGTTGGTGGCGTTGAGGTCGGGAAATCCGGTGCGAACGAGTTTTACAGACGAGGCTGAGGCGAGCGAGAGGCCGGCGAGTTGCAAGGTCGCGTTGGAGCCCGCAATGGCCGTGGCGGGGACGACCGATTCGAGGGTCAGGGGTGACGGTGCAGGCGCCTCGGCGGCGGAACCTGTGACAAGCAGTGAGTAGAATTGGTCGGCCGAGAGCGTGCCTTGAAAACCCACAACCACGCGGTAGGTGCCGGGAACTGCTGGCGCGGCGATGAGGACCTGCTCGACATTGTCCGTGTTGTTGATGCCGGTGGTGGCGGGCAGGGCCATGGATGCGGGGGTCCACTGACCGACAAAAGGCATCACCCAAGGGAGGTGGGTGGTTCCGTCGGGAGCGATGATTTTCAGGTCGAGATTGTGGCGGAGACGGGCGGAGCGGAGGTCGTTCGTGGTGGTGGAGGTGCCGGCGGGGTCGGTCCAGACGAGTGTGGCCCGAATTGGTGAGACGCCGTCCCAGACGAATTCTGTGGTTACGGACGGACGGCTTGTCGCGACCTTGTCTTCGGCGAGGCGTTTTTTAATGGGATTTGCGGCATGGTCGCGGAGGAGGTCGGCGGCGGCAGTTCCATTCAACAATCCCCAGCCGAAGATGTAGTCGGGGCCGGCATTTCCACGGTCATCGGCTGTGTGGAGGAGGAGAGCTTTGAGGGTGCTCGAGCGCATGTCCGAAGAAGGGAAGAGTCCGCGGTATTGCTCGATGAGTTGAGCGGAGGTGCCTGCGGCGTTTGGCGAGGACATGCTGGTGCCGCTGAACGTGCCGTAGGCGGAGTTGCTTCCGTTGAGAGCGGAGTAGATGCCGTCGCCGTTGGCCACGAGATCTGGCTTGATGCGACCGTCGTCGGTCGGCCCCCAGGAGGAGAACGAACTGGAGTTCGCCTTTGAGGGATCGCGCAAGCCGCTGGTGACGGCATCGGTGACCGAGCCGATGGTGATGACATTTTTTGCGACGGCGTCGAAGCCGATGCTCTCATAGCCGCCGCGATAGGTGCCATCGCCTTTGGGATGGAGCGTGCTGTCGTAGGCAGGCACGGTGGTGCTGCCGGGCGAAAGGGCGACAGGTTGGCCGGTGGTGGGATTGTCGGTGCGTTCGTTGCCGGCGCTGCGGAAAACGAGGTAGTAGGGTAGGCTGTAGGCTAGAGCGTCGCTTTCGCGGGCCTGGGTGTTGTAGCGACCGAAATCGAAATCGTAGCCGGCGCCGGTGGTGCCATCGCCGTGCCACTCCCAAACACGTGTGGGGCTGCCTCCGTTGACATAGGCCCAGCCGGTGAGAAAGCCGTAGCTGTGGTTGGAGAGGAGGATTTTCCCGGACTCGCGGGCTTGGGAGGCTCCGGCGGCGGTCATTTCGGATTTATCGGAGTTCCAATCGTAGGAATCGATGAGGGCGGCGGTGGCCATGCCGCGGGCGGAGGTGACGACGCCGGAGGCCGCGAGGGTGCCGCCGACATGGGTGGCATGGTCGATCGAGGCCGCGCCGTCCTTGACGATCAAGCGCAGGCCGAATTCCTGATGGGTTGAGCGTCCGGATCCCCCGTCCCACATTCCGATCGTGAGGTTGCCGGCGGTGAGTGTGTAGGGGGAGAGGCGAAGAAGGTTCGAACCGGTGGAGACGGCGGCATTTGCGTTGTGGGTGGTGAAGTAGAGAGGGTTGCCACGGTCGTCGAGGCCGGCGATCTCGCGCACGGTGCCATCGGCAAGCTGAACCCTCGCAGGGAGACCGAGATCCCTTGCGCGAGCGAGGCTGCTGGCGCGGCGGCGGGTCTCCAGTATGCGGATTTCTGAAACGACGCGCTCTCGCTGAACGGGGTCGGTGAGGTCGGCAGACTCGAGGATGTCTGCAATCGAGAGTTGTGGCGCTGAAGCGCCCGCGATGGCTCCCGTCGGACTCCGGGCGGCGAGCGCGGGTGGGAGCTGTGTTTCCTGAAGCGGACCCGCAGCGGCCTCGGGGAGCCCACGCGGGTAGAAGCGGATTCCCAACGCGAAAACCGCCACCAAGAGGACTATCCCGAGGGCAAGATATTTTTTCCAGCGGGTCATTGGTGAAGTGTATGAAGACCAAGAGGGGCTCTCTGGCCGGAAGTGAGGACCGTGTGCATTGAGCCGTCTAAAAAATTATTCGCAAGCACCCAGGCGTCAAACGAATTCCTGCGCACCCGCGCGGGTTGAAGATTGGTAACACGCGGAGCTTGGCACATGGCAATGAACGAGAGGAAACGCCGTAAGAATCTCTGGCCGGGTGAAACATTCTGGGTCGCCACTGAAGCACGCAGAGTGCCGATTTTATTTTTTGCGAAATCCCCTCCCGTTCTTGAGTCCGGCAGCGAAGAGTCGCATGCGGGAGAGAATGCCAACGCTCATACGGCGCCCGCTGGGCATCCGCAGCAGGAAATGGGGGTGGAAGTTATCGCCGTGAGAGTCGTTCTGCGAGCCATGGAATGGCGAATGCGATACGGCCTGCGGCATAGCCTGTGGCTGCCGCCAGAAAATAGGACAAATGCAATGGCACGGCGGCCAAGGCGAAGAACCACCCGTAGCGGTGGATGAGAAATCCATAGAACGGGCGGTTGAGAAAAAGCGCTGCGCCGGTAGCCGCCGCGGCCGCGGTCAGCCAGAGCGGAGAGAACCAGACGAGGACTACGCAGGCGAGCGCGAGGCAGACCAGCAGGGCGCTTGCGCGTGATCGCGTGTCGATATTCAAGTCATTGTCCATGCGACCCTCACGCAGCAGCAGGAGTGTCCAAGGCACGGCGCGGAGAAGGATATCGGTCCGCACAAGGTCGCTCCATTTCCATTGCTTGAGGTGCCGGACTTGCCACGTCGGGTCCAATACAATCCGATGCCCGGCGGCGCGCAGACGGTAGCCTAGTTCGATATCCTCGATGGAAGGCAGGCGGTATCGTTCGTCGAAGCCGCCGACCTTTCGAAAAATCTCCGCATCGCACGCACCGCACGCGGCCCAGAAGGTCTGCGCCTCACGGCAGGCGTTCTGGTGGGTGAAGTGGTGCAATAAATTCCTGTAACGCGACACAAGCCCCGGTGCGGACGGGGAATCGTCGTAGGACCCAAAAGCCGCCACCGCGCCCGGATTCCCGGAGAGGACCACGGCCGCCCGCTTCGCAAAGTCGGGAGAAGCCACCACATCGGAATCCATAAACACGACGACGGATCCTCCGGCCGCCGCCGCACCCGCGTTGCGGGCCGCGGAAACTCCCGGCGCGTGCGGCAGGGAGACGACGCGGAATCCCAAAGTCCGCGCCGCTTTTTCCACTGCCGGGCAAGCGCCATCCACCGCCACGATCACCTCGCGCGGCGCGGGTGCCAGTGCCACAACCGCCCTGAGGCACTCGCGGAGCATCGGCCCGTCGCGATGCGCGGTGATCACCAGGCTCAGATCAGAGGGATGGGTTTCGCGGTCTCGCACAATGGCACGACCCTAACAAATTGAGCACTTCTTGGCGAAAGCGAAGTCCGGTGCGAGCCTGCGGGTTTAGGGAAATTCCTCGGCGAACTTCGTTCTAGACTCGGCTTGCTTGCGCAGGGGGTCTTCCTAAAATGCGGGAATGATTTCCATCCGCGAGGATTTTGATGGCGGTGAGGCGTCCGCCTTTCAGAAAGAGGTGGAGGGGATTTTTTCGGAGACCGGCACGCTCTCGGCGGGCTCTGGATTTGAATACCGCGCCGAGCAACAACGCATGGCGGGAGCCGTTGCACGGACCTTGGAAACAGGAACGCACCTGGTAGTGGAGGCGGGAACCGGCGTGGGAAAATCCCTCGCTTATCTCATTCCCGCCGCGTTGCACGCGGTGCGGACGAAGCGGAAGGCGGTCATCTGCACGCACACGATCGCGTTGCAGGAGCAACTGATGTTCAAGGACATTCCCCTTGTTCAAAAAGTCATCCCTGATGAGTTCGAAGCGGTCCTTTTGAAGGGGCGGCAGAACTACCTCTGCACGACACGACTGGCTCGAGCGCTCGTCCAGGCGAAGGATTTGTTCACCACCTCGCAGCATGGCGAGTTGGAGCGGATTCGCAAGTGGAGCCTCGCGACGAAGGATGGATCGCTGAGCGATTTTCTGGAGCAACCCGATCCCGCCGTGTGGGAGGAGGTTCGAAGCGAGCAGCATCTCTGCACACCGAAAACCTGCGGGCCGGGGAGCGGATGTTTTTATCAATCGTTGCGAAGGCGCGTGGCGAACGCCCGGATGGTGGTGCTGAACCATGCGTTGTTCTTCACACTGCTGAACGCGGTGGAGGACGCGGAGAACCGCACGGGCGGGCTTCTCTTTGCCAACGATTTTGTGATTTTCGACGAGGCCCACACGATGGAAGAGGTCGCTGCGCGCCACATCGGCATGGAACTCTCTCAACTCGGCCTGCGGCGCGTCATCCAGAGGCTCTACAATCCCCGCAGCAAAAAGGGACTTTTCCAGATGATGAAAAACGGCGCCGCCTGCCGGGCGGTGGCCGATGTTCTGCCGGTGGCGGATGGTTTTTTCAATCAGGTGGCCAGCCACTGCGCATTCAAGCGCGGGCGGGAATACCGCGTTCGCGAGGCGGGTCTCGCGGAGGGGGGCGACATCTGCAACGCGCTGGTAAGGCTTGGTGAGCTGATCGGCATCGAGGCGGGAAAGTGCCAAGACGAGACACACACATCGGAACTGCAGGATGCGGCGCGCAAGCTGCGTCTGGCGCGCTCGGGGATCACGGACTTTTTGGCGCTGGAGGAACCGGACCACGTTTACTGGGTCGAGCAATACGGGCGCGCGGAGCAGTTCTGCACCCTGCGCACGGCTCCAGTGAATCTGGCGGATGCCCTGAGGCGGTTGCTCTTTCGCGAGGGGGCCTGCACGGTGCTCACGAGTGCGACCCTTTCCACAGGGACTCCAGATTTATCGTATTTCCGAAACCGCGTTGGGGCCGAGGATGTGCCCGCATTGCAGATCGGGAGCCCCTTCGACTACGAGAGGCAGATGACGCTGCACCTCGTCGAGAAAATGCCCGAGCCGAAGGCTCCCGAATACGAGGGCTCGCTGGCAAAGTGGATCGCGCATTTCACGGAAAAAAGCGAGGCGCGGGCGTTTGTGCTTTTTACGAGCTACCAGACGATGCGCGCCGTGGCGGAACTTGTGGAGCCGATTTGCGAGAAGAGAGGTTGGCAAATTCTCGTGCAAGGCGGCGGCATGCCGACCCAGAGGATGGTGCAGGAATTCAAGGAAAACCCCCACAGCATTCTTTTTGGAGTGTCGAGTTTCTGGACAGGCGTGGATGTGCCGGGAGAGGCGCTCTCAAGCGTCATCATCACACGTCTTCCCTTCACGACGCCCGACCATCCCCTCACCGAGGCGCGCATCGAGGCGATCGAGGCGGAGGGTGGGCGGGCATTTGAGAGCTACTCGCTGCCGGAAGCGATTCTCAAACTCCGCCAAGGCGTCGGCCGCCTGATTCGCAGCAAGTCGGACAGTGGGACGATCGTGATCCTCGACAGCCGTATCGTGTCAAAGCCATATGGGCGCGCCTTTTTGAAGGCCATGCCGAAGTGCCCGGTAGAGATTCACTAAGATCTGATTGCGATCCGGTGCACTCGGCAATCGGGTGCTCACTGAGATGCAATTATCGAGCTTGCAGGGCAGTGGCGGGAGTGTTTGGCTGTCTGCTTTCGAGCTTGTATGGCCCTCTTTCGTTCTATGGTTTTGAGGGTGTCCCGTGAGGATGCCGTAATGTATGCGAGCGAGTCGTTGCTCGCTTATCTGGGCGTCCATCGCGAAGAAATCGAAGGCCGCCCGCTCGCGAATCTTGCAGCGCTCTCCACCGGAGAGGTGTCGGAGTGTTTTCACAACGGTCGCGATTTCCTCCAGCCCAACACGTTGGTTACAGATGCGGAAGGTCGGGTTTTCGAGCTGAAAACCGCCAGTGAGAGCGGCGTGTTGGATATCGTTCTCGACGAGGTCACGACCGCCGAACAAATCAACGACGTGCTCGCGGCAGTAAGTGGCACGGATGTCGAGGAGCTCAGCGAGGAGGAACTCCGCACTGTCCGTCATCCGGACCTGCGCTTTCTCACCGTGTGCCGCACGCGGCTTCATGCCGAGGGTCGCCTGACTGGGGCGATGTCGCCCGTCGACCACCGCATCCTCACGAATGCATTTTTGGACGAGGCCTCGGAGGCATTGATCTGCAATGGCTGCACTCTCATGCCCTCCGCAAATGCCGCTGTGGCAGGCATGGCGGGCGCTCCCCGGTATCATGCGGACCACTCGCTGCGCATTTTGAATTCGGCGTTCGATCAGATCGAGCGCGTTGCCCGACTTCGCGAGGCCTTTTGTATGGAGGGAAAGGAAATGCCGCCGATCGGCTGCGGTATCGCGAGCGGCGAGGTGGTGGTGGGCACCTTTGGAAGCCACCGTTCCATGCGCTACGGAGCCGAGGGGGCTTGTGTGGAGACGACGGAAATCCTCTCCCGCATCGCAGCCCCCGGCGAAGTCCTCCTCACGGAAGGCACACTGCGGAACCTCTTGCAAAACGTCCCCGAGGGCTGGCAAGCCGTGCAAACGTCGCGAGACGAAGAACCCGATCTGGCACCCTACGCCATGCACGCCGGCACGATCCAACCCCTCGAGGATGCGAAGGCGCGTTGCACCTGGATTATCGGCCCTGGCGTAGAGGAAGACTGGTCCAAGGCGGCTTTTGTTTTCGACTATCTTTGGGAGCTCCAAACCGGTCCGGCGGGGGATCACATCGCTGTGCTGCGGGCCATGCGCATGGGGGGAAACGCGGACGCCATGCCATCGCGTAGCGGCAAGGTGCTCGCCTCGGGATTCATCCACAGGCTTGGCAAATACCGACTCTCGGAAGTCATCGGCTCCGGCGGCATGGGGCGGGTTTGGAAAGCCCAAGACGTCTACGGCAATACCGTCGCCATCAAAACCCTCAAGACAACCGAGAATGCATCATCGGATGAAATCAAACGTTTTCGCCGGGAGGCAGAGGTTATGTCGCGCCTTCCGCATCGCAATATCTGCCGGATTTTCGAGATCAACGAACACGAGGGGACCCACTACATTGTGATGGAGCATGTCGACGGCCTCTCGCTGGCGGAGGTGCTCCAAGAGGGTTCGAAAAGCACCCGCGCCTCTTCACGCTTGTCGGATCTCCCGTCGCTCATCGCGGCGGTGCGCTCGGCAAAAAGCTCCGCAGACACCGCCATCGCCCACCACAGGGTCGTGGGCGGCGCGGCAGACCAAGCCACTCACCGCGCCGCTTCCACGCTGGTTCTACCCGTCGAGCAGGCCCTGCTCATTTTCGAAAAGGTCTGCGAGGCCGTGGAATTCGCCCACGGGCACGGCGTCCTGCACCGCGACCTCAAGGCGGGAAACATCCTGCTGCGAGGGGATGGGGAACCTCTCGTAGCGGACTTCGGCCTGGCGAAACTCAGCACGGGGGATTCCGGGGCCTCTCTCTCCGTCAGCGGGCATGTGCTCGGGACCATCGAGAACATGGCACCAGAGCAGGCGCAGTCGAGCAAGACGGTGGATGAAAAAGCGGATGTGTATTCCCTTGGGACGATTCTTTTCCAGATGCTCACCGGCGGGCGGCATTTTCAAGCCAGCGGGAATCTTTTGGCGGACATCCAGGCTCTGCAAAACCACGAGCCTCCCCGCCCGCGCACGCTGAACCCGCGCCTTGATCCCGACCTCGAGGTCATCATCCTCAAATGCCTGCGCCACGATCCCACACAGCGCTACCGGGGTGCGGGGGCCCTGCTGGCCGACATCCGGCGCTATCGGAGCGGAGAACCGATCTCCGCGCGACCGCTATCCACACTGGATCTGGCGCGTAAACTTGTTCGTCGCAACAAGACAGCCACCGCCACAGCAGCCGTCTCGTCCTGCCTTATTTTCTTGGTTGTCGCTGCGTCGGTTTGGGGTCTCACGCGCCAGCTTTCAAACGAGCGGACCGCCCGCAGGGAGTCGGAGGATCTCCGCGCCAAGGCCGAAGCGAGCGAGCGCCGCGCCCAAGAAAAGCAAATCGAAGCCGAGAACAATGAACGCCGCGCCGTCGAAAACCAGAAGCATGCCGAAGAGCAGGCCGCACTCGCAAACACAAGCCTCCGGGCAAGAGAGCTGGCCGAAGCCGAAACCCTCAGAGCCCGCCAAGATAGCGCCGCGGAGCGCCTGATACGCGAACAAATGGAGAAGGACTCCCTTCAACGCACGCAGGATTACGAAAACGAAATCACGGGACTCAAGACCGCTGCCGCGACGACCGTGGAGGTCCCGCAGTCACCCCTCCTCGATCCGGCGGTGGAGAATGCTGCCCGCGCCCTCATCACCAAAGCAGAGGGCATCCTTGTCAATGGATTCCCCGAGAGCGTTCTGACCGGGATGCGGAGAAAGCCGGAGGCCATCGTGGAACGCCTCTCCGAAGCGATTGACAGAGTCGCCGAAGCGCTCTGCATGGACGCGCAATATTCCGCTGCATGGCTACTCAAAGGCCGCCTGCACCTTGGCGCAATGGAGTTCGACGCCGCCGCAAAATCCTTTGAGATGGCCAAGTCGACCGCGCAAGCCAGCTCCGACGCTCCCGATCCAAGCGATGTGGACCGTCTTTTGGAGTTCGCATCCACCACCAGAGGGGCGTTAGACAACGAGCCAACCTCCCTCGCCTCCCCTCTTCTGGATTCCAAAGAACCGCCCGATCAAGCCGCCGGGCGCCTGCTGGCCTTTTTCTCCCGAATCAAGGCGCCACACCAACCCAGCGCAGCCTCGCCGATCGGCAGAACAGCGTCTTCCAACGAGATCGCACTCTCGCTCAAATTGGCCAACCAACTCGCGACGACCCCGGTCGTTGAAGGAGGTCCGTCCCCGCTCCCGCTGAGGGTCGAGATCACAGGCAACGCGGGCGACCTCTCCGCCCTCCATGGTGCATCTGTAAAAGTGCTGGCGATCCGCGATACGGAGCAGATCGACTGGCCGAACGCCGCCAACCTTCCACTCGACACCCTTGAGATCACCGGCAGCCAGGCGGCATCCCTCCCGGCATCGTCCCCTTTCTACAAGCGACTCACCTCCCTGACGCTCCGCAATTCTGCCATCTCCTCCATCGACGCCGCGCGGGAGATGCCGATGCTCGAGACCCTCGACATCTCGGGAACCAACATCACCGACATCGAGCCCCTGAACAGCTGCCGGGGACTGCGCAGGCTCGACCTTGGCGACCTCGAGAATCTGCCTCTCGAAAGCCTCCGTCTCGTGCCACTCGAATCACTCACAGTGAGTGAGGACGTGGCCACCAACCAGAAGGCACTCCTCATCCTCAAAAGCATCCGGAGCATCCGCAGGCTCCGGACCACGGAGGATCCGCAGCAACAGTCCACCGAACAGTTTTGGAACAAGCGTCCCGATCCCACACGGGTGCAGTTCACCGCCAGCACGAGAGTTCAAATTCACCCCCTCAAGGAGATCACCGATCAAGGATGGATAAAGGTCGACTCGCAATGGATCAAAAATCCGACACGCCTCAAAGCCACTGTGCAAACGCCCTCCATCACAGCCTCTGCGAACATTCTGGCAAAAGCCTATTTCTTCGATGCAAACAAGGTCCTCGTTGCGAGCTACGACGCACCCTGCGCCATATGGAAAGGCAACGCCAGTGGCACCCACGAGGATACGGGTCTACCCGCCGTGCTTGCCCAGGGCAAGAGAGTGGACATCTACTTCGCCATCACTCCGGACATGGAGGCCAAACGCTGGAAGACCGCACTCGTCGTCTTCGGGGACAAATCCTCCGTCACCGTCCGCATGAAGCCGGAGGGCGACATGAACGCCTTTGATTTTCCGGAAAAATCGCTGACTCAACACACCCGTTAGGTATCCTGCCCGGCATGGAGGAATTGTCCCGACGCATTCTGGTTCTTGGAGCACGCGGCCGGCTCGCGGGGTCGCTCATCAAAAATTGGAGCGCCCGCCACCGCGTCGTGGCCCTGGCTCGGCCCGACCTCGATGTCTCCGATGTTGAGAGCCTGCGACGTCTGCTTGGCGAAACGGATTTCGACGTGCTGGTAAATGGAACGGGCCTGACCAATGTGGACCTCTGCGAAACCAACCGTGACGAGGCGGAGCGCCTCAACGCTATTGCTCCGGGCGTGATGGCCGAGTGCGCCGGCGCGCGCGGGGCGAAGATGATCCACTTTAGCACGGACTATGTTTTCGACGGCACCAAGGAAGCCCCCCTCACCGAGACCGACCCGGTTTTGCCATGTGGTTGGTATGGGAAAACGAAGCTCAGCGGCGAGCACCGTGTGCTGGCGGCAGGGCCACAGCATGTGGTCGCGAGGGTGTCCTGGGTTTTCGGCCCCGCAAAACCCTCCTTCGTCGATGCACTCATCGACCGCGCCTGCAATCACGCGCAGGTGAGCGCGGTTTCCGACAAGTTTTCGAGTCCGACCTTTGCGGAGGATGTGGCGGACTGGCTCGCCCCTTTTCTTGGCACTGGCGCTCCGGGAGGTCTCTATCATGCCTGCAATTCCGGCTCCTGCTCCTGGCAGGAATATGGCACCCGGGCGCTCGAGATCGCCGCAGCGCTCGGCTTGCCGCTCCGAACAACCACCGTCGATCCGACCGCCCTCGCGGACATGAAACAATTCATTGCACCGCGCCCGGTTTACTCGATTCTTTCAACTCACAAGCTTGCCGCAACCATCGCCCACACGCCACGCCACTGGCACGACGCGCTCCAAGATTACATTTTTAAAAAATATGCACCGCTTCCATCTCAGCCCTGAAGATTGGGAATCCGCCATGCTCAGTGCGGAGGAATCCCACCACTGCCTCCACGTCCTCCGACTCAAGGAGAACGACCGCATCACCCTCTTCGACGGAGCGGGACGCGAAGCCCAAGCCATCGTGGCCTCCACTGCGGGAGGCAAGGCCGCGCTCAAAATCTCCACCCCCGTGAGCACCCCTCCCCCCTTCTGCGCCATCACTCTTGCGCAAGCGGTGCCGAAAGGGAAAAACATGGATCTCATCGTGCAGAAAGCCGTCGAGTTGGGCGCGGCGCGCATCGTCCCGCTCCTCTCCGACCGCACCGTCGTTCAGTTGGAGGCGGGCGAACCCGCGAGAAAGCAGGAGAAATGGAGAAACGTTGCCTTGGAGGCCTGCAAACAATGCGGCCAAAACCGGCTACCGGAAATCACCGAACCCCTCACGCCGAAATCCTTCGCAGAGCGCCTCGACAAGGACGCCCTTCTGCTCATCGCCTCACTCCAACCGGATGCCCGCCCCCTCAAGACCCTGCTTTCCTCCTACGTCGCGGCCCATGGCGGACTCCCGAAAAAAGCCACCGTCTTCGTGGGTCCGGAAGGCGATTTCACCCCCGCCGAAATCGCTCTTGCGAAAAGCCACGGCTGCCAACCCGTCACCCTTGGTCCCATCATCCTTCGCACGGAGACGGCTGCGATTTATTGCCTGAGCGTGCTCGGGCACGAGTTGTTCAGCCAGGCCGGGGACTAGGCGGCGGCTCGCCAAGCAAGGCAGGAAGTGGCTCTGGAGTTTTTTGAGGCTCCTCCTCCGGAGAGGGACTTGGCGTCGACGTTGGCAGCGGGCGTGCGACCACCGGCGCCCGCTTGCGCACCGGCTCGGGCACAGGTTGCATCGACCGGAAAAGGAACCAGCCGCCGATATAAACCAACGGCAGCAGGATCGCGATCACCCCCACGGTCAACGCCAACGACGCCCGACGCGAGGCCGTGCGGATCGTCGTGAGCGCCAGCGCCTGCTCGCGGGCGGCAATCAACTCCACACACGCCAGCCTCTGGGACGAACGCTCGGGAAATGTCGGAGCCAGAGCCTTGAGGCGCTCCAGCGAATGCCTTGAAAGCCTCATCTTTTCATTGTCGACGATCTCGAATCCCGAATCCTCCATATCCGCCATCAAACCAGCCCCTGCCCCGCAGCGGCAAAAGAAATCGGCCCCCACCCCGCTCCCACGCGCTCGCGAAAATCGAATCGTGATTGCCCTCCGCGTTGCGAAATTTAATCTCCCACCCAAAGAATGCCATCAGCTCCCATCGCCATTACAGGCATCGGCATCACAGCCCCTGGCGCCTCCAGCCCCGCGCAACTTTGGGACAACTTGGAGGCCAAGCGGTCACCCGCCGAACTTTGGGAAGGCGGCCGCACTCTGGCCGTGTGCCCCGTCACCGAATCCTTGGAGACACCGGGGCTGGCACTGCCGCGCCGCGGCCATCGCCCGGACCGCATGATCCGGCTTGCATTGATGGCCGCCTCCCGCGCGTGGAACGATGCCGGGCTGGGTGGCAACCCGGGCATCCCGCCCTCGCGGATCGCCGTGGTGGCGGGGAGTTCGCGCGGGCCGGTATCCAAGTTGGAGCAAGCAATCGCCGGCACTTCCGCGGGAGCCAGAAAGCTCCCGCCGTCGCTGGCATCGGATTCCATGCTGGGCTCGCTCCACGGCACCTTGGCCTACGTCTTCGGCACCCTGGGCCCCGCCTATTCCCTCTCGGCGGCATGCTCCTCGGGTGGCCATGCCATTGCCCTGGCGGCGGATCACATCGCTTCGGGTTCCGCGGACCTAGCCATTGCAGGAGCCTCCGATGCCTCGCTGGCTGCCGCCATCGTCAACCAGTTTTTATCCACTGGCATCCTCGACCCCTCTCTCCCGCCCGCTCCCGTTTGCCGACCCTACGATGTGCAGGCACGGGGAGCCGTGCTGGGCGAAGCCGCGGCGTTCCTCATTCTCGAGTCGATGGAATCCGCCCGCGCGCGCGGGGCGTTTATCCACGGCCACCTCTGCGGGTGGGCGATGGCGGCGGATGGGCGCGCCGCCTCGGCAGAGTCCGCAGGCTCTACCGCATTGGTCTCGGCCTCCGCTCTGGCACTGGGCAAAGCGGGATTGGCGGGGGATGCGCTCGGCTACATCAACACCCATGGCACAGCCACCCGCGTGAGCGATGCGATGGAGATGGGATGGATCCGAGGTCTCGACGCGGCGCGCACATTCCCGGTGCCCTTCAGTTCGACGAAGCCCGTCACCGGCCACTGCCTCGGAGCGACCTCCGCGCTGGAAGCGGTTGTGTGCCTGGAAACACTGCGCCGGCGCCGCATCCCACCCACCACGAACTGCCTGGAGCCCCACCCGCATGCCCCGGGTGGCTTGGTGACCATGGCCGGCCAGGCTCTCGAGGGAGACCATGTTCTCAGCGTCTCCCTCGGATTCTGGGGGGCCGCGTGTGCCCTTGTTTTTTCTTCGAAGCCATGAGCCAACGACTGCCACCACTCGCGATCGAGGAATTCCTGGCCGAAAAACTCCACCGGATCGATGCCTCCCATCTGCGACGTCGTCTTCGCCGGATCGATTCTCCACAGGGCCCCGAGGTCGTTATCGACGGAAGACGCGTCATCAACTTTTCCTCCAATGATTATCTGGGCCTGGCGAACGAACCCTTTTTGGTGGAGGAATTCCAGCGAGCCGTGCGCGACTTCGGCACGGGCTCGGGGGCCTCGCGCAGCATCTCCGGCACGCTCGCCCCCCACATCCGCCTTGAGGAAACCTTGGCCTCTTTCAAAAACCTACCGGCCGCACTCGCCACGGGAAGCGGGCATGCGACTGCCGTGGGTGTGATTCCCGCCATGGTCGGGCCGGGGGATGTTGTGATCTTGGACAAACTCGCACACGCCTGCCTGATTGATGGAGCGAGGCTCAGCGGCGCAACGATGCGGATTTTTCGGCACAACGACATCGGCAGGCTGGAGGAACTTTTGCTCTGGGCAAGTCGGAAACACCCATCGGCGCGTGTGCTCATCGCGACAGAATCCGTTTTCAGCATGGATGGCGACATCGCCCCGCTTGAGGAGATTGTAAACTTGAAGGAACGCCACGGAGCTTGGCTGATGCTCGATGAGGCGCACGGCCTCGGCGTGCTGGGAGAGGACGGCCGCGGGCTGGCACACGCACTGGATTTGCATGAGCGCATCGAGATCCATATGGGCACCCTCGGCAAGGCGGTCGGGGTATCGGGAGGCTACATCGCCGGCAGCCGCAACCTTGTGGATTTCCTCATCAATAGCTGCAGGAGTTTTATTTTCTCAACCGCTCCGCCCGCCGCACAGGCTGCCGCTGCTCGGGCGTCGCTGGATTGGATCGCCGGGCCTGCAGGGCGCAAGCGCATCGCCGCTCTGGCTGGGAACCGCACGCATCTGAGGGACCTCTGTCCGGAAATCCTGCCCGGGATCCCCCCCACGGCGATTGTTCCGATCCCGGTGGGCGACGAGGCGAGAGCCGTGCAGCTCGCGGCCCGGAGCCTTGATGCGGGAGTGTTCATCCCTGCGGTGAGGTTCCCCACTGTCTCCAAAGGCCGGGCGCGCCTGCGGCTCACACTCACCGCCACCCACACGGCGGAGCACCTCGAGGCTGCCGCGAAGGCCTTGCGGATGTCGGCCTGAGACGCGTGCAGGGAAGCCGGTCTAGTCGCGCACCAACCGGGCGATAATCGCCTTTTGGGTGTGCAAGCGGTTTTCGGCCTGGCGGAAGATCGTCTCCGCGTGGGCTTCGAGCGTGGCGTCATCGATCTCCTTGCCGCGGTAGGCGGGGAGGCAGTGCATCACGAGGGCCCTGGGCGCAAGGGCGCAGAGGGCTTCGTTGATTTGGTAGCCTTGGAACTGCGCGAGACGGTAGGCCGCCTCCTCCTCTTTTCCCATGCTCACCCACACGTCGGTGTAGAGCACATGGGCGCCGGCTGCGGCCTTGGCGGAATCCGTGGTGACATGGATGTTGCCGCCGGCGCGCTCGAGAAGCGCGGCGGGAGGCTGGAATTTTGCCGGTGAGGCGATGGCGAGTTCGAACCCACATCGGGCGGCCGCCCAGATCCAGGAGCGGGCGACATTGCAATCCCCGTCGCCGATGAACGCAACGCGCAAGCCCTCGAGCGAGCCACGGGTTTCCTGGATCGTGTAAAGATCGGCAAGAATCTGGCAGGGATGCTCCTCGTCGGTAAGGGCGTTGATGGTGGGAATGCCGCTAAAGGCTGCAAACTCCTCGACGTCCTGCTGCGCAAAGGTGCGGATCACCGCGCCATGCAGCATGCGGCCCATGACGCGAGCGGTGTCGCGTATGGGCTCGCCGCGGCCGAGTTGGATATCTCCCGCCGCGAGAAAAATCGCATCACCGCCGAGTTCGCGGATTCCGACTTCGAAGGAGACGCGAGTGCGTGTGGAGGACTTTGAGAAAATAATCGCCCAGCATGTGTGGCGCAATGGATGCTCGGCATGTCGGCCGCGAGTGGCTTTCATCACCGAGGTGTCGGCCAGGATGGCGGTGATTTCCTCAGCGGTGAGCGATTCGATGGAAAGGAGATTTTTCATAATGCTGTGCGAATCGGGGAAGGGAAATCGAGGGTAGATTTCGGGCGGGAGGTTTAAAGAAAAAAGGGTCTCACTCTACCGCATGGAATGTGCGAAGAACCTCCCGGAAGGTGGCAACGGCCTTGTCGATTTCCTCCCGGGACACATTGAGCGGCGGGAGGAAGCGGACGACGGTCTCACCTGCGGGAATGAGGAGCAACCCGGCCTGCATCGCGCGGGTGACGACCTCGAGCGCGGGAGTTTTCGGGCCCTTGAGGGAATCGGCCTCGAGCTGAACGCCGACCATCAACCCGATGCTGCGCACCTCCTTGATGGGTGGGGACGGCAGCGCGCGGAGGCTGTCGGCGAGGTATCGACCGAGTTCGCGGGCGTTTCCCAGCAAGTCGTCGCGCTCGATGATTTCGAGAACTTTCAAGCCCGCCGAGCAACTCACGGGATTGCCGCCGTAGGTGGTGCCATGGCTGCCGGGACCTAGCAAATCGCTGAGCGGGCCGCGGCTGTCGACGCATTTGGAGGAGATCCAGAATGCACCCAAGGGAAAACCGTTGGCGATGCCCTTCGCCCATGAAACGCCATCGGGCTCGACATCGGGCGTGATGCTGTGCCAACCACACCAATCGCCGGTGCGGCCCAGCCCGCATTGCACCTCGTCGAAGAGAAGGAGCAGACCACGCTCGTCGCAGAGCGCACGAAGCCCTCGCAGAAATGGAGCAGTGGAGGGATGGATGCCGCCCTCGCCTTGCACCGGTTCGACGAGGATGGCCACAGTCCCCTCGCCGGCTGCGGCACGGACGGCGTCGAGATCGCCGAAGGGCACGTGATGGAAGCCTTCCAAGAGCGGGCCAAAATCCTTCTTCACCTTGTCCTGCCCGGTCGCCGATATGCCTGCCATGGTGCGCCCATGGAAGCTCCCCTCGAAAGTCACAATCCGGTGGCGCCCCGTGGCGCTTCCAAAGCGGCGGGCCAGTTTGATGAGACCCTCGTTGGCCTCGGCTCCGCTGTTGCAAAAGAAAATTTTCCCGGGTCCGGTGATCTCCACCAACCGTCGCGCCAACGCGGCCTGCGGTGCGGTGCGGTAAAGGTTGGAGGTGTGAACCAGTCGCGCAGCCTGGTTGGAGATGGCCGCCGTTACTTCCGGATGCGAGTGGCCCAGCGAACAGACAGCAATCCCGGCACCAAAATCCAGATACTCCCGTCCATCAAAATCCCACACCCGGCATCCCTCGCCCCGCTCGAGATCGAGGTCGAATCGCCCGTAGGTCGGAATGACAAAGTCGGAGTAGTCCGCGGAAAGTTTGCTCATAGTTTACAGGAAGGGAAGGCGAGCGGAAGTGGCGCGGGGAGCGAAGGTGGCGTGTGTGGATGAACCTCGGCGGGCGTTCGGTGTTTGGAATTTCAAGTGAAACGGGCGGGACCATTTTCAGGTCCCGCCCGGTCCGTCAGGGGATTTCTCGGGAGAAATTCACCAACTTTGGGTCGAATGATGTTGCAAGTGGGTGCGGTGAGAAACCGGCCAATGCCGACAGGGTCAGGCTTTGGTGGCGGTTGCCGTCTCTACGACCGTTTCCTCGATGGTGGTGGAGGCGGTATCGACCCACTCGATGAAGGCCATCGGCGCGGAGTCGCTGATGCGCTGGCCGAGTTTGATGATTCGAGTGTAGCCGCCCTGGCGCGACGCGGCGCGTGGGGCGATTTCTGCGAAGAGTTTTTTGACGGCATCCTTCTGACCCAGATAACCGGCCGCGAGGCGGCGGGCATGGAGGTCTCCGCGCTTGCCGAGGGTGACCATCTTCTCCGCGAGCGGACGGACGGCTTTGGCCTTGGCGAGTGTGGTTTTGATGCGGGTATGCTCAATGAGGCTGCACACCTGGTTCGCGAGCATGGCATCGCGATGGGAGTTGGAGCGTCCGAGTTTGACTGTTTTCTTGCGGTGGCGCATGGCTGGTTATTGGGCTGGTTCCTCTAGGGGAGCTTCGATGAGGGTATGGTCGATTTTCGTTCCAAGACCCAGGCCGAGCTGCTGGAGTTTTTCCTTGATTTCGTTGAGGGATTTTTTTCCGAAGTTGCGATACTTGAGCATCTCGGCTTCGCTCTTGAGGGCGAGTTGGCCGACCGAGGTGATGTTCGCATTGTTGAGGCAATTGGCGGCGCGCACGGACAACTCGATCTCGTTGACGCTCATGTTGAGCAGCTTTTTGAGACGGTTGTTCTCTTGACTGACCTCCTGCGGAGTTTCGTCGAACTCGACGATATCGTCGTTGAAGCCGACAAAGACGTCGAGGTGGTGGCGGAGGATGGCGGAGGCCTGAAGAAGAGCCTCATCGGGAGCGATGCGACCGTCTGTCCAGACTTCGAGCACGAGCTTGTCGTAGTCGGTGCGCTGCCCGACGCGCGTGTTCTGCACCGCATACTTGACGCGGGTCACGGGCGAGAAGATCGAGTCGATGGCAATGACGCCGATCGGTTGGTCGGAGCGTTTGTTTTCGTCTCCGGTGGCAAAACCGCGACCGACCTTCACTTCGAACTCGGCCTCGAATTTGAACTTTTTGTCCAGCGTGCAGATGACCTGCTCGGGATTCAAGACCTCGCACTGGGTCGTGCCTTGGATGTCCCCGGCGGTGATGACGCCCTCCTTGTTTACAGAGAGCTTGAGCAAGCGGGGTTCATGGTCGTGGGCCTTGAACTTGACTTTCTTAAGATTGAGAATGATGTCGACGACGTCTTCAACAACACCTGGAAGGGTGCTGAATTCGTGTTCCGCACCTTCGATTTTCACCGAGGTGATGGCCGCCCCCTCGAGCGAGCTGAGGAGAACCCGGCGGAGCGAGTTTCCCACGGTGTGCCCGTATCCGGCCTCGAAAGGCTCGGCGACAAAAAGGGCATATTTGTCAGTGGCTGTGGACTCGTCCTTGACGAGCGTTTTCGGCATTTCAAACCGACCTAGACGAATTGGCATGTGTTGCTTTTATGGAATCTTGCCGGGTTTCCCTGTGCGCTGACGGTTGCGCATCGGAGATGGCAACCACAGGACCAACGACAAACATTTTGGAATTTGCGCGAGGAGGTCTTTTAGCAGGGACGGCGGGGATGTCAAGCCTTCCGGCGTGGGAAGTTCAAAAAAAATCGGGGGCGTTTGATGGGACGAAGGCGGGAATCCGTGGAAAGCAATGGGGTGTTGACCCGGGATGCGGATCGGGCGGAATGCAGCAACACTTCCGCATGCCTAAACATTCCGATCCCAACCGCCTCCTGCGCGGCAAACTCAATCTCACCATCCATCCCGAGATTCGCAACTATGCGGATGAGCTCTCAAGAAAGCGACGTCGCTCGGTGTCGCAGCTTTTTGAGGATCTCATCGAAGCCGAGTGGCAGCGCCAGCAAGTGCCACAACCGAAGCCGGCGTCCGCGCCTGCGCCTGCGCAACAATACTACATGCCCCAGCAACCGTATTATCAGCCGGCGCAGCCCCCCCAGCCCCATTGAGGCGCAACCCCGTCCACGGCGGGGCCTACAAGACGGGGCGCGGGTTTGCTATTTTCGGCGGGGACGTTGTAATCCCGGTATGCAAACACAAGTCCTCGGAACAAGTGGAATCGAGATTTCGCGCCTCTGCCTTGGCTGTATGAGGCTCTCCGGAGCATGGGATCGCACGCGCTTGGACGAGGCGGCTATCCAAAAGGGAATTGCGACCTTGGAAGCAGCAGTGGATGCGGGCTACACGTTTTTCGACCATGCCGACATCTACGGGGACACGGCTTGCGAGACTGTCTTCGGACACGCATTGGAGAAGCACCCCGATTGGCGCGGGCGTCTGGTGGTGGCCACCAAGTGCGGCATTCGTTTTGAGAACGAGCCCGCTCCCGGCCAACCGCACCGGTATGATTTTTCCTACGAGCACATCGTGCGCTCGGCAGAGGCCTCACTGCGTCGTCTGAGGCTCGAGCGCATCGATGTGCTGATGCTGCACCGACCGGACTTTCTTGCCGATCCGGCGGAAATTGCCCGCGCTTTTGCGAGGCTGAGGGAGGATGGAAAAGTTCGCGAATTCGGCGTGAGCAATTTTCGCCCGACCCTTGTCTCTGCCGTGCAGCGCGCGCTTCCATTTGCCTTGCAGACGCACCAGGTCGAAATCCACCCACTGCGCCTGGAGTGCCTCACCGATGGCACGTTGGACCAGTGTCTGGAAGGCCGTCTGACACCGATGGCATGGAGCCCTCTTGCGGGCGGACGCGTAGCGACCGGCCAGGCTCCAAGCCAGGATGCTCCGAACCGCGAGCATCTTCAGGACGTCCTCAATGCGTTGGATGCGGCGGCGGCAGATCATGGCTGCGAGCGCTCCGTCATCGCCCTGGCTTGGATTTTAAAACATCCGGGCGGCATCGTCCCGGTCCTCGGCAGCGTGAATCCAGAGCGCATCCGGGCAGCCGTGCGCGCAACGGAAATCACTCTGGAGAGGGACACCTGGTATCGGATCCTGCTTGCGGCACGGGGCGAAAAGCTGCCCTGAAACCAGGCCGCCCGCTGCGCTGCCGGGAAAGCACCCAAGGGCTTTGCGCTTGTTCCAGCCGGTGAGGGCCCCCATCCTGCCGGCCATGGAACGTCACGAATGGGCCGAAAGCACTGAAGAAGGCAAGGTGTATTATCGGGCAAATCACCTTGGGCAACGCTGGACCATTATGACCACCACGCAGAAGCGCGATCCAACGTGGGTCGACCTCAAACCCGTGCCAACTCCGGTGTGGCTGGAACTGCGGGATATCGTTTGGAGAAAATACCAACGCAAACGCTGCACTTGGGATCGCGTGGCCGAGTTGGACCGGATCATCGGCGGCTTGGTCGACCAATGACCGGGGTCACGACTCCCCTGCGGGAGGTTGAAACTTCATTGGAAAGCGACACAGCATATGGCCGGACCCGCACTCGTCGGCTCTGCCGAACCCTTGTGCTCAAGAGGAGGCCGGCAACCACGGGGAATTGCGGTTCTGCGCGAGAGGCACAGTCGCTGTTCTTCGGCTTGAGGCCCTCGGAGGCTTCTGATCTGTTGAGCGCAGTTTGATGCTTGCCCGGTTTTTTCCATTCGCCTTTTCAAAGATTATTGAGCGTGGTCTCCTCCTTTCGTTGGCGGTGTTCTTTGCATCGTGTGCCTCGGTGAGTGTAGACAATATCCAGCATGTCACCACGGGCGCGCCACTCGCCCCGCCGGTTGAGATTTTGATTCTGCCCTTCACGATTCCTCCCGAGTCACTGCGAGTGGATCGGGAAGGCGAGGAGTTGGTGGCTTTTCAGAAGGATCTCCTGGCGCGCATGAATCGCCAACTCGCCGAGCGCTTGAGTGCCCACGTCGCTCCGGCTCGGGTCATCAGCCAAGGGGATGCTTTGCCCCAGGGAGATTACTGGCTCTTGACAGGCCGGTTCGCGCGGGTCAACCAGGGCAGCCGCCTTTTGCGAAGCACGGTTGGCCTCGGAGCGGGCGGCACCAAGATGGAAACGCTCATTGCCGTCTATGAGCTTTCGGGAGCGATGCCCCGCAAATTCCTGCGCTTTGAGACCACAGGGGGATCGAATATTTCGCAAGGCATCGGCGGTATCGTGACCTTGCCGGTGAGCGGTCCCATGGCTCTCACCTCATTGCTGAACGCGGTGGATGGAATCCGTAGCGGCCTGAGTTTTGACACGATCCGAACCTCCCGCGAAATTACGGCGACCCTCTCGGAATACCTGCAAAACCACGGAGTTCTTCGCTCTAAAAAACCGCTTCGCCCCAAGCGCCTCGGCGAAGTCCCCATCAACCTGCCCGGCGCTTCGAAACCGGAGAAAAAATCCCCCTCAGGCGGAGGCGGGTGATTCGGGCGTGCGGCCCAAGAGACACTCGATGACACGCTGGGTGTCGGAGAGGTCCTCAAAGAGATGATCCGGGCTGTGGGCCGAGAGTTGCTCCAACGTGTAGTTGCCGGTAGCGATGGCGACGGTTTGCGCACCGATGGCGCAACCGCACTCGATGTCCCGCGGAGTGTCGCCAATCACAAAAATCCTCTCGGGCGGAAACTCGACACCGTGGCGGTCGGCGGCCCGTGAGCGCGCGAACCTGCCGAGCTCGTTGCGGTCGTGGTGGTCATCCGCAAAGGCTCCAAATTCAAAAAAGTGCCACACCCCGTAGTGGGTGAGTTTGATCTCCGCGCCGCGCGTGAGGTTGCCTGTGAGCAGGGCCAGCACGGCTTCGCTGCGCCCGGAGAGGGACTCCAGAAGGGCAATAATGCCAGGCAGCAGGCGACCGCTGTGAAGGGGAATGCGCTGCGGGAGATGGCTCAAATACTCGTCGAGGAGTGCGGCTTGGTTTTCCGGCGTCGCATCCAGCCCGTGCTTGCGGAGAAGCTCGGCGGCTATTCTCGCATCGGTTGCGCCTGCGAGGAGGATGCCTTTGAGATCCTCGTCCACGCCGAAGCGGGATTTCATAGCATCCTTGAGAGCCCCCTCCCCTGCCCCGCCGGAGGTGATGAGCGTGCCGTCTATGTCGAACAGCAGGAGACGGCGCTCACTTTGCATCTTGAGGCGGAGTCTGCCCTTTGGCTGGTGCCTCGGTTTCCGCATCCTCGTCGTCGTGAGTGTCGTCCTCGACGGGCTCGGGCTCAAGAATCTCACCGTGTTTGGAGAATTTGCGGTGGCGCTTGTTGGCCGGCAGCGGGCTGAGGGTCATCCCAATCGCACGCCCCACGAGCTTGGGCTCCATGTCCACATGCGCCATGCCAGAGAGGTCGTCGCGCACACGCTGCACGACAAGGAGACCAAGATCCTTGTGCGCCATCTCGCGCCCACGGAACTGAAGGTGGATTTTCACCTTGTTCCCCTTGTCAAGAAAATCCTCCGCATGGCGGATTTTCGTGAGGTAGTCGTGGGAGTCGATGTTCACCCGGAACTTGACTTCCTTCACCTTGCTGACGGTGTGTTTTTTTTCCTTCTCCTGCTTCGAAAGGTCGTAGCGGAATTTTCCGAAATCGACGATGCGGCAGACGGGAGGTTGGGCATTCGGCGCGATCTCGACCAGATCGAGACCCATGCTACGGGCGCGGCGAATCGCCTCGTCCAGGCGCATGACGCCGAGTTGCTCATTTGTGGCGGCTACAATCACACGCACTTCACGGGCGCGGATCCGCTCATTAATACGAATATCCTTGATGTTAATAGTGGGTCCTCTTTGAGGGGTGAACGATCACGCCCAGCACGGATGTGGCTTGGCGTGGAGATGGGATGGAATCACACGCACCTGGCGCATGAAAAAAAGAAATCAAGCTCCGCATGCAGACGATTCAAAAACTGGAGATAAACAAATTCCTCGAAGGGCCATCATTGATCCGACAAGGTAGAGAGCAATTCGAAGGATTCGGCAAGGGCTTTTTCTTTTTTTTTGATCACCGGTCGGATGCTGTCGGAGGGTTTTCGTGCGTCAGCGTCCCGGCCCGGGGGTGTTCGGAGACTCGGTGAGGATTTGGATTTTTTTCTCGGTCTCCAAGTCCAGCCAACTCTTGTCGATCTCACGCAGCTTGGCTTCGAACATCTGAAGGCGACTGGGCTCGAGCATTTCGGAGGCTTCGATGACTTTTCTAAGAATGGCCCTGTATTCATCGCGCCCCCCGCTGAGCGAAATCAAGTTGCCGGATTCCTTGGAAGCCCGCTTCCACTTGGAGCCGAGCGAACTCATAAAACGTGCAACCTCCGGTTCGGTGGCGGTTCGCATGTTGCGCAAATCCCCCAATGTCTCCAGGAGTTTTACAGCTTCGAGAACCGAGGTGACTTCAGCCAGAGTCAACTCCGCAGGCTTGACTTTGGAGTCGACCGGGGATTTCGAGCTCGCCGTGGTCTTGAGCGGCGGGGCTTGGGCCATCGACCCGTTGGCCACTGTGCGCGCCTCGGGAGGCGTGGCAGCCGACTTGCTTTGCGCGGCCTTCGCCTCGGCCAGAAGCGCCTCTGTAAAATTTGTGTGGGCCTTGGGAATCTTCTGATGGGCGTCCCCGAACTCCACAATGACAAACGACCCCTCGACCCCGACGACGGTCAATTCGCGGCCCTCGGGCAAGACCACGTTGCCGGAAATCCTGCCATCGACGGTGAGAGAAACATTTGTTTTTTGGGTGATGGCAATCTTCGAAGGGTAACCCGCGAGGGGCGCAGCCTTGGCCAAAATCCCGCTCCGGGCGTTGGGGGCGGCTTGTTCCTCAGGAGTCTCCGCGGGCTCGGGGGGATTGGCTTCGGACGTTTCGGAAACGCGTTTTGCTTGGTTGATCGTCTCGATCTCCTTGAGTGCGGCATCCAACCTTTGAGCCAGGTTCTCCTTATCCGCGAGAGATTCCTTGAAGTCCTCACGGGTCTTTGCCAAGGAGGCTTGAAGCGACTCCACCTGCTGGCGCGCCTCCTCACTGGCTTCCGCGCGGTCGAGCACGAGTTGTTGTTTTTCCGCCTGAAGGCGATTTTTGTCGGCGGCTCCTTTCAGAAAAAACGCAGCGGCGACGAGGATGGCAAGGACGGCAATCCCTGCGAAGACGGGAGCGGCCCCCGAGCGCCGTGCAGGCAGGGGGTCGGGTCGGGTGGACCTCGCTTGCTCAAGGCCCTCGGCGGATTGGCGGATGCGACGGCCCAGCGTCGCCGCAAGAGCAATCAAAATCGCGCTGCCCGTCGAGCGCGCCTCGTTGATGAATTTTTCGAATGCCTCGCGCGTGATTTCCCAATACTCGGAGGAATCCACTGCCACCACCGAGCACATTGCCCCGGAGGGATCGAAAATATTCACCTCTCCGACCCACTCGCCGGGCTGGATGTGGCCGAGGACGGCTTTGGTTTCCTCCTTCCGGGCCTGCCACTTTCCAGAGATCAAAAGAAAAAGGCGGCCGGAATTTTGACCTTCTTTGATCAAAACCTCCCCTGTCCGCGCGTAGCGGTAGACGCCGCGCAGTGAGAGGTCTTGCCGTTCTTGCACGCTCAGGTTCGCAAGAAAACCAGTGGTCGGCAGCGGCGGCGGCAACGTCTTGGGAGTATCCGTCATCACCACATGCAGCGACCCGGCCTTCTCAAGGCCCGCGATCTCCTCCAATTGGACCCTGCGCGTGTAGGAATGGCCCGAACGCTCGAGCTGGACGTCCTTCGCGGCTGTGGATGTCGTCGCGGGGATCGGGTTTTTCAGGTCGACCTTGAAAAGGTAAGGGCCGAACTGGATGATCTCGTCGTGAGCGAGTTTGTGTTCGCGGACTCTCACCCCGTTAACGAGACTGCCGCTGGAGGAGCCGTTGTCCTTGAGTGTGTAGGTTTCGTTGGAAAAAACAATCGACGCATGGTTTTTCGAAATACCCGAATCGTCCAGATACAGATTCGAATCACTATCCCGCCCGACCAAAATCACCGCCCTGCCCAAAGGAAGAACCACCGACTTCACCCCGTCGTTCACCTGAATCAAAAAAGCCATAGTTTCGGGTTATCATCCCCTCCCGAATCAGCCAGCACAACTCAAAGGTGATTTATTTTTCACACCCCTCAGCCCTCACCCCGCCGCGAAAAAAAAGGCGGAGCTTGGGGGGCTCCGCCTGTCTTTCGATCGAATTTTGTTGGCTTACGCGGCTCGGTTTTTTCTGCAGCGCAGACGCCAGAGAATGAGGGAGGTGCCGATCGCGAGGAGAGCCCAGGTAGAAGGCTCGGGGACTGTTACGATACCCGTGGTGTAGTCGAAGGTGGCTCCAGAGTTGTAAATCGGGTTGCTGAAGACGATGGAGGTGAAGGTTGAGGACCCCGAGCGAATTCCATCGAAAAGATCAAATGTGGCATTGGCAGCGGGTGTGTAGCCGCCTAGGGCCAGGTAGAGTGTGCCGCCGTAGATAATATTGCCGGCTGTGACATTGATTTTATCGAAGGTGCTCGTGCCGGTGATTTCCATGGTCACGTTGCCGCCGGCATTGAGAGTAAGACCGTTGTTAAATGTCATCGTGCCGACGCTGTTGCCCGGGGAGAGTGTGGCTCCGGAGTTAAGGGTGGCGAGGCCGCCGATGGTTGCATTGCCGCCGAGAGTTCCGCTGTTTACGGTCACCGCTCCGGCAAGGGATCCGTTGGCCCGCAGGGTGGCTCCAGTCACTGTCGTTGCGCCAGTGTAGGTTTTGTTGCCGGTGAGGAGCACCGTGCCGCTGCTGGCGACCACACCGCCCGAATTGAGGATGTTGCCAGTGATCTCCACAGTGCCCGAGCCGCCGGCAATGGTGAGATTGCCATTGAGGAACATCTCGTTGCTGAAGGTCGCGGTGCCAGCCCCGGAGAGGCCTACCGTGCGTGTGGCCCCGCTGGTATTGGGGGCGACGTAGATCGAATTGTTGTTGGTCACTCCATTTGTGAGGAGAACGGCGACATTATTGGCCATTTCGGTATCCCCCACGTTGAGGCCCAAGTCGATGCCTCGGTTGATCGTGCCGGAGTTCGTGCCAAGAGCCGAGTTGCTGGTTGCGATCACCGTTCCTTCGCCGACTTGGATTTGGCCCGCATAGGTGCTGGTTCCGCCCAAGGAAAGGGTGCCGGCTCCCGTCTTGCCGAACTTGGTTGTATCGGTCGATCCCGTCTGCGCAAGAGCACTGAGGGTGGCCGTCTTGCCGCTGGCCACGGAGATCGCGCCAGCGGTGGAGGCATTCAATACGCTCACCGATTGACTCAGCGTCGCGTTGTCGGTGAAAGCGAGGGTCGCTGTGGAGGTGCCATTTCCCAGAAGCACGGTGCCGACGCCGAGCGCGGTATTCGCTCCCATCGAGACCGTGCCGGTCCGGAGTTGAAGGCCGCCGCTGAAGGTGTTGTTTGATCCGGAGAAAACAAGTGTTCCCGCTCCCTCCTTAATGATCCCGCGCAACCCGGTGATGTTTCCACTGAAGGTGTGGGAGGTTCCTGTGGCTGCCGTGAGGGTGCGGTTGCCAACCTCGTCGCCGAGCGTGGTCGCTCCGCTGAATGTGAGGCCGCCCGTGCGGTCGACGGCCCCGAGGGTGATGTCGTTGTAGATTTTCAGCTCGTTGGATATCGTGCGTGCGTTGCTATCGGTGGAAGCGAGAGTTTTAGCCAACGCGGAGTCGTAGTGGACCTGCAGGAAGCCCGATCCGAATGCGGCATTGTTGCCGATGAGGATGGTGCCCGCGTTGAGCAGGGTCGCTCCGGAGAAAGTGTTTGCCGCGCTGAGGGTGGCCGCCCCCACCCCGTCCTTGAAAAACGACGTCGTCGTATTGCCGTGGCTGGCGAGGACCGCGCCGGCTCCGCTTATCGCCCCCGAAAAAACCGTGTTCGCCACACCGCCGGCAAATAGGGCACTCGAGCCGCCTGCAACGGCCGAACTCGCGATAAGAGTCCCTGCTTCCGAATTGATCCTAGCGTTGGCGGCCAGCGTGATCGCTCCTGTCCACGTATTGTTGCCGGAGGTGTTGCGCAGCGCACCACCGCTGGAGACGCCCGTGCCATTCAATGTGAGGGCCTCCGCACCAATGGTGATGTTGCCACTGAGTTCGAGCATGCCGCCGCTGGAGACGGTGACCCCGCCAGCAGTGGTGCCGAAGGCGTTGGCATGCTGTGCGCGAGCTGTGGCGTTGGTGTTGACCGTGGTGGCCCCAGTGTAGGTATTGCTTTGATTCAAAATCACAGCAGAGCCCGAGTCGCCGCCGATGTTGACGGCGTTGACGCTTGCGGTGGAGGTGCTGTCTGCGGCCAAGCCGTCGGAGACCACTCCTGGAGTGGTTGAGTTGCCGCTTGTCAAATAGTAGCCCAACTCGACGGAACCCGAGTTTGTCAGCGTGCTGGTTTGCTTCCAGTAGGCATCTTGGAAGCTGTCGCCATCATACATGTCGGAGCCATAAATGGAGAAGGCGTTGATGTTGACCCCAGCGGTTCCGCCCAAATTCAAATTAGAGGCACGGTAGTCGGTTCCATCGACCGTCAGGAAGACATCCGCGCTGGATTGTGATGTCAGTTTAATTGTGAATCGGTAGTCTTTGTAGACATTTTGAATGGGACTGTAGCTGAGGGAGGATGCTGCCGCACCGGAAAGCCCGCCGACATACCAAGAACCGTAGTTATCGGTATTCACATACAATCGGGAGCCACTGATGTTATTTGCGTAGGATGTCCCTTGGGTGCCGTTGGCGTTCAGTGAGAAGCCGATCTGGCCGGAAGCACGGGTGGCGGCCACCGTGATAACGAAGGTGTCACCGATTTGCAGCGTCCGAGCAGCTCCTCCGGCGGCGCCTGTCGTGGAAAAATTCTGCCAGGCTACTGTTTGCTTGGCTCCGCTATTGGCCCACATTCCAAGTTCGGTGGCCCCGTTGTTGAAAAAATCACCTCCGCTGTTGAATTGCGTTGGGAAATTCGCGTCCTGCATCGTGTAGGTCACGCTTGCAGCGCTGGCAGGCTGGGACGTTGCGAGAAGCAGGGCTGCGCTGGAAATGAAGAGTCCGAGGGCTCTAAAGATCTGGTCTTTCGGCGTGCGGTTGGCCAGATCGCAGGGAGGCGGGAGATTTTTTTTCATGGGGTGAAAACGGGGAGTTGGGTATTTGACTTATCTGAGCTGTTAGGGGTCAACAGGGGTAGGGAATGAGTGGGGTGCAGAGGTTGGGAGACGCTTTGGTATACTTATCAATACCCTGGCGCAGAATTTGGCAACAATTGGTTTGCAAAAGGTGGTCGGTGCGGGCACGCGAGAGCGACAGGGCATCGTCTCCGACGCTTCACTTGAACGATTCAATTATTTTTCCTATCGGCTTGAGCGTTTACCAATGCAGCGGGCGCATCTCCTGCGAGGCGCCTAGGCTGGCATCGCTGAGAGCGGTACTCCCGCCAACCCGGGAGTGGCAAGGTGCCAGTGGGCGGACGGGCAGGGATTCTCCGCAGGTCCCCGCTCGAGAAGCTCGGCACAACGTGTCGCGAGCCAATTGGCTCAGGAAATGCGAAAGCGAATCTCGCGGATGATTTTTTTTCCAAACCGGGCCTGCAGCTTCGCGAGAATCTCCTTTTTCCAATTCCGCTCCAATTCGTAGCGCACGCTGGGCTGCAGGACTTGGATACTGAGCACCCCACCGCTTAAGCCAGCCGGCACGGCATGCTGCGCGAGAAAATCCCCAACCAACTCCTGCCAGGCCGAGCGCACTTGCTCCTCGTTGAGGCGATCGCTCAGGCCAAGGCGCGGGAGGAGTTTCTGCAAAAGATCTCCCACCGAAGCGCAGCGTTCCTTGCGCGACGGCGGTTCCTCCAGGCCGCGCCACTCGGCGATGACCTTGGCTCTCAGGAATTCGGGGGACATAAAAAAAGGCTCCCGGTTTCTGGCCGGAAGCCTGTTTGAAAAAAATGCGAGATCTAGCCGTCGCTGCCTATGGCCTCGACCGGGCAACCATCCATGGCCTCTTGGCAGAGTTGCTCCTCCTCGGGAGTCTCAGGCTGTTTGAAGACGAAGCTGTGGCCGCCGTCATCATTGCGTTTGAAGTTCGCCGGGGCCGTCTCACGGCAGAGATCACAATCGATGCATTGATCATCCACGTAAAACTTGCCCCCGACGTTGTCGCTGTATTTGTTTGCTGCGTCTGCCATAGTTTTTTGAGTAAAAAGAAGTGCTTAAAATCTCCCCCCCTCCCCGAGATTGCAATCGTTTTTTGAGCAGTCCCACATTAATTTACGGAATCTAAAATGCAGCCCCAACCTGAAATCCTACCTACCGAAGGTCTCCACGTCGTCCATCTCTTCCTTCGTGTCGAAAACGCGCAATGGGATCTCCTCGACAAGACCTCCCGCATCGAAGCCAAGACCGCGCTCGCCGAACTCGTCCGAGAAATCCGCGCCACCCCGCGCACCCAGCTTCTTCTCCTCAGCATGGTGACACCGAAGGCCGACCTTGGCTTCATGCTCCTGACTCCGGACCTGCAGGCGGCGGATGCCTTCTGCAAGCGACTCGTGCTCGCCCTTGGCCCCGAGATCCTGAGCCCCACATTCAGTTGGCTCTCCCTCACCGAACGCAGCGAATACACCACCAGCAACGAGGAATACGCGCGCACACTTGAGATCGACGAACACCTCGTGCCCGGCACCCCCGAGTTTGAGGAAAAAATGAACGCCTTCAGCGCACGCATGAAGAAATACCTCAACGACCGCCTCGAGCCGAACCTTCCCGACTGGCCTGTAGTCTGCCTCTATCCCATGTCGAAACGCCGCGCCACTGGACAGAACTGGTATGCCCTCGATTTCGACCAGCGCAAGAAACTCATGGCCGGCCATGCCCGCGTCGGACGCACCTACTCCGGTCGCATCCTCCAACTCATCACAGGCTCCACCGGACTCGACGACGAGGAGTGGTTTGTCACCCTCTTCGCCAAGACCACCTCCGACATCAAAGCCATCGTTTACGAAATGCGCTTCGACGAGGTAAGCGCCCAATACGCCGAGTTCGGAGAGTTCCTTATCGGCATCCAACTCCCGCTCGACGCCCTCTACGACAGGCTCTCCCTGTGAGTCTCGAGGAAAAAACCACACACGTCCGCGAAATCCTGCGCGCGCCAGGTCCACTCCTCATCGCCTACTCCGGCGGCGTGGACAGCACCTGTCTGCTCGCCCTCGCTCACAGGGAACTCGGCCCCGCCGCGCTCGGAGTCATTGCAGACAGCCCCAGCCTCCCCAGAGCCGCTCTAGCAGAGGCCCTGCGCGTTGCGGAAAAAATCGGCGCGCGCGTCGAGACCGTCCAGACCTGCGAGTTCGAGAACGAAGACTACCTGAAAAACCCTCCCGACCGTTGCTACTTTTGCAAAGCCGAACTCTTCGCCCGCCTCGAAGCCCTCGCCATCGCCCGAAGCTTCGCCCGCATCGCCTATGGCGAAAATGCCGACGATCCCGCCGCCCTCCGCCCAGGCTCACGGGCCGCCGCCGAGTTCCAAGTCCTCGCTCCCCTCAGGCAGGCCGGGCTCACCAAAGCCGATGTCCGCGAAATCTCACGCCAACTCGGACTGCCCACACACGACGCCCCCGCGCAACCATGCCTCTCCAGCCGCATCCCACACGGCACTCGCGTCACACGCGAGGCCCTCTCGCTCGTTGAAAAAGGCGAAGCCGCCCTCCGCCATCTCGGCTACCGCATCTTCCGCGTCCGCTACCTCGAGGAGGAAAAACCCGCCGCCCGCATCCAGATCGCGCCGGACGAGATGAGACACCTCACCGATGCCACACTCCTCGAGGAGGCCCTCCTCACCGCAGGCTTCGCCCGCATCGAGATCGACCCCGCAGGCTACCGCCCCCCCACTTCTCCTCACTCCCCGCCAGACCGAAAATCCACCTTCGGGTAGGTCTACAAATATGCCGCAACCTCGCGCGTAAAGACCCCTCCAAACTCGACCGCCTTCTTCTCCCCCACCCCGCCAATGATTCTCAGATCATCGACCGAGACAGGGTAGTCCCTCGCCATCTGGCGCAGCGTGTTGTCGCCGAAAATCACATACGCCGGCACGCCCCGCTCATCGGCGATCCGCTTGCGAAGCTTGCGCAAGCGATCAAAGAGCGTCTCGTCGCACTCGATCTCGCCGGCACGAGGAGCGAGGGATTTTTTCACCGCCAGAGACTTGGAAAGCATGATGACACGCCGCGATCTCAACGCCTCAAGCCCCTCGTCGGTGAGGGATATCGTCGGAAATTGCCCCGCCTCCTGCGCAAGCAGGCCCGCCCGCAGCAACTCTCGCCCGATGCCACTCCACTCCGCACGGCCGAGATCTTTTCCGATCCCGTAGGTGGTGAGATTGTCGTGCCCCCAACGCTTGATTTTTTCGTTCGCCGAACCCGTGAGGATCTCAATGAGATGGTTCATGCCCACCCCGAAACGCCCGCCCTGCCTGACCCGGTAAACGCACGAGAGCAACTTCTGCGCTTGCACGGTGGCATTGTAGTTCTCGCGAGGCTGGACGCAATTGTCGCACGACGCGCAGTTCGGCACCGTATAGTCCTCCGCAAAATAATTCAACAACTCGCGACGCCGGCACGAAGGACAATCCGCATAATGCATCATCAATCGCAACTGCTCCCGCGCAATCCGCTGCTCGTGGTCATCCGTCATCTCATCGATGAAATGCGTCTGCTTCGCCGCATCGCCCGCGCTGAAGAGTAGAAGACAATCCGCCGGGAGCCCGTCACGCCCGGCGCGACCGGTTTCCTGATAATATCCCTCGATGTTTTTCGGAAGGTCGTGGTGGATCACCCAGCGCACGTTCGGCTTGTTGATGCCCATGCCGAAGGCAATCGTCGCACACACGATCCGCGTCTCGTCGCGAATAAAAAGCTCCTGGTTCGTGGCCCGCTCCCCGTTGGTCAACCCTGCATGATACGGCACCGCCGGGAACCCCCGCTCCGTGAGGCTCTCAGCCAATCGGTCCACCGCCGCCCGCGTCGCACAATACACGATCCCGCTATCCATCGGCCTCGGACGGATAAACTCCACGATCTGCCGCATCGGCTGGTCTTTTGGAATGACTCGGTAGGAGAGGTTCGGGCGATTGAAGCTCGCCACGAAAACCTCCGGCTCGCGCAGTCGAAGATGTTGAATGATGTCCTTGCGCACCCGCTCTGTCGCCGTTGCCGTGAGCGCCATCAGAGGAATATCGGGCAGCAACACCCGCAGATTCGCGATCTGGCGGTATTCCGGGCGAAAATCATGCCCCCACTCCGAGATGCAGTGCGCCTCATCGATCGCCATGGCCGTCACATTCCATGCGCGGAGGTTGTCCTGCCAGTGGTCCAGCATGAGACGCTCCGGCGCCGCGTAGAGCAGCTTGTAGCGGCCCTGGTGCAGCCCCGCCAGCCGCGCCTTCGTCTCCTTCACCCCCAGCGAAGAGTTCAGAAAAGTCGCCTCCACGCCGGCCGCCTCCAGCTGGTTGACCTGATCCTTCATCAACGCGATCAGAGGCGACACTACCAACGTGAGCCCCTCGCGCACCAGGGCCGGCAGCTGAAAGCACAGCGACTTCCCGCCGCCGGTCGGCAGCAGCGCAAAGGTGTCCCTCCCCGCCAGCGAAGCCTCCATGATCTCACGCTGCAACGGCCGGAAGCCGTCATAGCCAAAAGTGGTCTTCAGTAGTTTTTGCAGTTTGTCCATGTGGGTCGCCAACCAAACTCTCCGAGAAGCCCTCCGGAATCGAGCGCATTCAGGCAACTCCTTCAAACCCGCCAGAAAAGACTCCGCCTCCTTCGCTTTGTCGTGCCTCTCCGCGACAAACCACGCGCCTCCGCAAACAGCGCCCGCACCAATACCCCACCGCACCCGCGCCGTTGTCGCCCTCGACGGTGACACACCGGGGGACCTTCTGTATCGCATCGACGGACTGGACATCCTCGCCGCCGAGTCTGGGCGAGCGGAAGCGCTCGATTGGCTTGCAAGACGAATCCGCGTCCTCCTCTTCCCAAGCACGCTGCCATTGAAAACAGGAGGCTCTGGCTACCGTATTCCATCGAGGAACGCCTCTGTCTCCTTGGCATTGTCGTGCATCTCCGCAACAAAGCACGCGCACCCCGCCTGCATCCGCTCCAGCCCCACCGCATCGGCGACCATGCCCCGCGCATCGGCTACAAACCTCTCAAAATCGCACGCTGCATAACACCCCAACCCAAACCGCTCGAAAATCCCATCCGGATTCACCGCCAGCGAAAGCAAAGCCGTCCGCCCCAGCCCCGCCTGAATGAAGCTGTTCGGCCACCCCTCCCACTCCGAGGTGTTCACAAAAACCCGCGCCGCATCATAGTGACTCTGGATTTCGTGATAGGGCACCTTTTCAATAAATCGCAAGTGAGGCAGTGTCGCCGCCCGCTTCGCCACGCCTTCCCACAGGCCCACATCCTCGCGCGGGCACACCATTTCAAAGGAATTGCCGGGCAAGGCCTCGACCAAATCGAGAAACAGATGCGGACGCTTCACCGGCTGACATCGGGAGACCCAAAGGAAATCCACAGTCTTCAGGCCCGCATGCTCAAAGGCACGCGGCAGAATCAGATTCCGATACATGGCGCAACTCCAGCCCCTCTTCGCAAAAAGCGAACGCTGGTGCTCGGTCATTGCGTAGCGCAAATCACACCGCGCCACCCCCCACTCAAACAACCCGCCGCGCACCGGATTCTCCCGCCGGAAGTCGCCCGTCAACTCACTATCCAAGCCGCAAATAAACCCCGCGCGATAACCAAGGCCCGGCCGCATTGCCACCACGAGAGCCATCCAGGCCGTCCATCCCAAAAGAAAAACCCAGTCCGGCCGCTCCTCCCGGATCACTGAAAAAACCTTGGGTATTGAAGCCAACATGGCGACGGGATTGCCACTATGGAATTGCCCGCCGGAGCGGATTTTCACGCCATCGATAACAACTCCATCCCGCTGCCCGGTGTCGCCGCCTACGATCACGACATCCCCGTTCCGCCGCGCCAATTCTCGCGCCAGCAAAGCCACCTGCAACTCCGCCCCGCCTGAAACACGGGATGTGCTGCGCTCCAAAACGAGATGCGCATAACTGGAGAGAAAGAGAATTTTCATCGACTCCCACTTCCCTCCACGACCAATGCCAAATTCCGCCCGCTCCGGAAAATTTCCCGCTCACCCAGTGGCATGGAACTCCAGCGTTTTCTTAAATCCTCAGCGGATATTTTCCTTAGCTCCAGCAACCCGCGAACCAACGCCAGATCCTTCTCACGCCCCACCACAATCTTCACCACCGCCAAATCGAGAGGCTCCAGCGCGAAGACATTGTCAAACCCCTCCACCGCCACCAAGCGCCCCTCCCAACCAGGCGGTAGCGTTTCAGCAATCGAGGGATGCACGATGTCGGCGTGATAGCCAAATTTCAAATGAAACTCCTTGTTGGCCCCAAGCGCCTGCCCGAGTAGCAACGCAATTTCCTTGTCCACCGGCTCAAGAAGAAAATCCGCATCGCAGGTCAAATCCAAAGGTCCTCCCGGCTCTCCGAGTTCGGGATGGAAAGGCAAAAGAGAACTCGAACCCAAAACGACAATTTTGCGGGTCGCATCCCGCGCGCGCAGTTCTTCAAGCAAATGAGTTAGTGAGCGAAGGCGCATATTTCATCGACGATCCTGTGCTCACGACTATCCAACACCCCCGCAAACGGCGCGAAGTTCCTGAAAAATTCCGCCCGCTCGCTGTCCTCGCGCAGCGCCTTCAACAGCACCTCCATCCCCTCTTCCGACTCCCGCGCCACCAAGATCATCCGCTCCCACTCGCGCAACTTGTCTTGCTGGGTGGAGCCGCTTGCGATCCAGCGCGCGATATTGTCCAACCCCGTCTGCAAGTGATCCGGGTCCCGCTCGATCTTGTCAGCGATCAGGTGGAACATCTTCAGTCGGCCCGCATTCGCAGGTCTCGGATCGTAAGGCATGGCAGAAAATTCCCACATCCTTTGCGCGGTAGCTATACGATTTTCATAAAATCGAATACCCGCCGCGCGCCCTCAATACCTGCCGCAAAAACCGCGACCCAACCAACCCGTCGATGCAGGCAAGCGGAAATACTGCCGCCGCCGCAGGATTTCTTGCCGGAGAAACCGCCAACGATCTCACCACGCAAGCCAACCCCTCACGATTTCTCGAGTGCCGAAAAAAACATCGCGCCGCATTCTCCCAGTGCTGGGAAACAACATTCCGCCGGTGCGCCGCCCCCACGGAGGAAAAAGCCCCGTCGTGCTTCAACAGAAACCTCTCCGTCGAGAGAAGGCTGGCATCTGCGTTGGACGGTGAGTTTTCATGAATCACAGCGAGCGGTTCAGCCATCACATGGACGCGATGTTTTTGCGCAATGCGCAGCATCCAATCCCAATCCTCCAGCACCCTCAGCGACTCGTCCTGCAAGCCGACCGACTCCAGCACGCTCCTTCGCACCACCGGAGTGCTGGCCCCATGGAACGGCTGCCCCGATTGCAAACGCACACTCCAGTCCGGGGGATTTTCCACAATCACCTCCCGCCTCCTTCCGTCACGCAATTGGTAAATATGCGATGTCGCACAGACCGCCACCTCGGGGTGTTTTTCCAGATAGTCCAACTGCGCCGCCAACTTTCCCGCCATCCACTCATCATCCGAATCCAAAAAAGCCAAATACTCGCCCGCCGCGATGCGCAGCGCCGCATTCCGAGCAACCGCCGCGCCAGCATTCACCTCAAGCCGCGCCAGACGGGCCGTGGAAAACTCGCGCCTCACGACCTCCCAAGTGCCATCCGTCGAAGCATCATCGCCAATGAGCAACTCAAAATCCCCCATCCCCTGACCCCTGACACTCGCCAGCGCCCGCAAAACACAATGGGCGCGGTTAAAAACGGGAATGATAATGCTGAGCTGAGGCATACAATAAAATCTTGCCCCACACTTAGGTGAAATCCGGCTCCAACACCGCATAAAATAGCTCTCGCGATTAAATGAAAGGCCGCAGGCCACATTGCATGACCGCAATCTTGTTGGTTATAAAACTCAATCGCTATTTGGAAATGCTCGCCCGCTCGCGCTCATCTTCCGAAAGCACCTTTCTATCTGCGGTGATCCAAGTCGAACCGGAAACAGCAACGACTTGAGAGAGGGGCTCGCGACTTTTCTTTTTTGACTTCTTCTTGAACTTTTTCTTTTTTACTTTTTTTCCCGCATTGAAGTTCTTTTTCTTTGGAGACTCGGGCACACGGTAAGTCACAGTTTTCCCATACGGCGGGGTGTCCTCCCTTCCCAGCGGTTACTCAGGGAATGCCTACTATTGGAATGTCAGCTATTACACAGGCGGGCGCTATGAAAGGGGGCGATTCCATTACATCGATCGAGTTTATAATGGCCGCTGTATTTTTAATTAAAGATACTTGTATTGTGTCAGATATCAATACATTAAAGGTGTGAGTTAATATCCAGACAGGGGCGTTTACTCAAACCGACGATGTCGGCAGAAGCATCGATCCTATCAGCCATTTCATCACCATCATTCCTACTGAGCCCTTGTAAAATGGGGCTGCGATCGGAAGCCTCAACCTGAAAGCGCAGAGGCGTGGGCGGTGGCAATTTTTCGAAATGATTCCGAGATATGCGCCGCGCTCGAGACAAGCCTCCAAAATTTTGCGGCGAGTTCGCGTTCCGGTGTCGCGGCGATCTCCGAGCGGGCCACGGCGAGCGCGTCATCGGAGAGTCCGGGTATCATGTTTTCAGCGCCGGGGCGATAGGCCATGGGCAACATGTCGTAAACCGGTGCAAGCCGGAGGGGTGGCCGCTCGCAGAGGATGAGAGCCGCGTTCCCATAGTGCATATCCGTATTCGCAATCAGACGGCCGAAACGCCACAGCGAGGATAGGCGGTCGGCATCCCGCCTTTGCAGCCAGCCCCCCGAGTGAAGCCGCTCGGCCGCATCGCTCCAGGGCGTGTTCATTTTTCCAAAAAAAGCCGCATCGTGCGCAGTCAGGGAAACAAAGGGAATACGGCCTCCATTTTGCGTGCGGTCAAAGTTCTACTTTTGAACCGTCGCAGACAGTGATTATCTTGGCTCAGGACAGTAGTAAGATGGGCTGATATGATTCCGTTGCGAGACATCGATATTGTGGAGAGCTTCTCTCGCTCCAGCGGCCCGGGCGGCCAGCACGTGAACAAAGTCTCCACCGCCGTCACACTCCGCCACATCCCAACCGGGATCAGCGTCACGTCTTCCGATTCCCGCTCCCAATCCGCAAACCGTGCGACCGCCCGCAAGCGCCTTGCGGATAAAATCGCCGAAGCCGCGCGCATAAAAAAACTGGCCGCCCTCGCCGAAGCCGCCCGCAACCGCGGCCGCAAAGCCAAGCGCTCCCGAGGAAGCAAAGCCAAGATGGTCGAGACCAAACGCCGACGGTCCGAAACCAAAAAACTCCGCGGCAAAGTGGGCGCTCAGGCACGCGATTAGACGTCAACCGGACCCGCCCGATTGGAGCAAAGGGCTGGAGGGGCTTGCCGCGCCTGGCTTACTTTTTGAAGCCCAGCACACCAGCCACGACCTTCTCCATGGGAATGTCGAGCATGCAGCGGAAATCGATGGGGCACTCGCGGAGGAAGCAGGGACTGCATTCGACCTTCTGGCGGATGACCGCACTGCGAGAGCCTCGCGGCCCGGTGAACGCGGGTTCGGTGGATCCGAAAATCGCCACCAGCGGCGTGCCGATGAAGTCGGCAAGGTGCATCGTGCCTGTGTCGTTGGTGACGAGTCCGGTGAGGGTGGCAAGTCGGTCGCAGAGTTCAGCGAGCGAGGTTTTTCCGGTGAGATCGGTGATGTTCGGGATGCCTGCGGCGATTTCCCCCGCAAGAGGTGAATCTGCCGCTGTTCCGAGGATCACCCATTCGCAATCCATGAGTTCGTTGACCTGCTTGACGAGCATTTGGAATTTGTAGGCAGGCCATCGTTTGGCGCCTCCATACTCGGCCCCGGGGCAGAGGCCGATGACACACTCCTTGCGGTTCGGCTTCCAGAGCGAATGCTCGGCGGGGCGAGACTCCGCGCCGCAGCGGGCGGCAATGCGCCAGTAGGTGTCGCTTTGGTGCTCCAGCTCCCGGGTTGCCTTCTTTGGCGCCGGGATGATCTGATTTAAAAACCACCGGCGCGCGTGCCCTTCGAAACCAACGCGCCGGGGAATGGCGGCCAACCACACCTCGAGGGCGGAGCGGAGCGAGTTGGGCATGAGGACGGCGACATCGAACCCACCGCGAAGTTTTTTTGCCGTCTTGAAAACCGATTCGCCAGGCTCGATCTCGAGCACCTCATCGACGTTCCCCACCCTTCTCCAGAGACCGGCGAGCTTGGCGGGGGCAAGCACGGTGACCCTCGCATCCGGGCGCCCGAGCTTGAAGGCGCGCACAGCGGGGATGCTCATTACAGCGTCACCAAGCCAGTTCGGAGAGCGAACGACGATGCGGAACGGACTCGGCTCGGGCTCGGTCTCCGGCAGGTGGATGCCGCGCTTGGCCCGGGCAGTGAGAAAGTTCGGCAGAGGGGTTTTCCAGCGGTTGTGAACCCAGAACCAATCCGCGGGCGAAACGCGAATCTGTTTTTCGAGGGCCTTGTTGATATCAAGCGTCAGTTGATCGGGCTTGGCGGCATCCCACGGAATTTCCCCACTCAGCACAACGCGCCAGTGTGCGAAACCGTCGGTGAAGATTGCCACCGGGATCACCACCGCATTCGTGCGCACTGCCAGAGTGGCAGTGAGTGGCGAGGTGGAGCAAAGTCGGTTGAAAAATGGCGTCCAGACGCCGCTGTTTCCAGCATGCTGGTCGACCAGAACGCCAAGGATGCCCGGCTCGCGAAGCAAGGCCAGGGCGCCTTGATAGCCTTCCTTGCGGTCAAACGTGACCACGCCAAGCCGTCGGCGATCGCGATTGACAAGCTCGTCCACGAGCGTGTTGTGGAGGGCTTGGTAAACCGTGCCGAACCGGGCCTCGGGCAGATGAAAAACAAGCTGCGCGTAGAGTTCCCAGTTGCCAATGTGGTTGATTGCCAGAATCACAGGTCGACCGGCGGCGATGTTTTTGCGGATGATATCCAAGTTCTCGATGCTCGCGATGCGGGCGATCGTGCTCTGCGGGAGAACCGGGATTTTGATAGCGCACACGGCGTTCGCGCCGAGCGTGGTGAAGTGCCGGAATGTGAGCGAGCGGATGTCCGCCGGCGACATTTCATTGGAAAAAGCAATCGTGAGATTTTCCCTTGCGAGGCGGCGGTAGCCGGGCAGGATGAGCCACAGCAAGGCACCCAGCCCCCGCCCCAAAACGAAGCAAATGGAAAGAGGCAGGAGGCGGATAAATCCAAGGACCAGCAATGCGAGAATGTAAACCAGACGATCTGCCATGACGGAATCGAACCAATTAAATAGCTCCAATCCCGCGGTGACGGAAACCAAATCCATCGCTCCTGGAGGAGTCGTCGGAATCCTCGGGGGCGGCCAACTCGGGCGGATGCTGGCCATCGCCGCACGCCGCATGGGCTATCGCGTGCATGCCTTCGAGCCGCAGGCCGACTGTCCGGCCGGGCAGATTTGCGACCTCGAGATCAACGCGCCCTACGAGGATGCGGATGCGCTCCGGGCATTCGCATCCGGAGTCGATGTGATCTCGTTCGAGTTTGAAAACATCCCGCGAAGCGCAGTCGAGACAGTCGCCGCCATCCGGCCTGTGCGCCCGCGCGGCGAGGTTCTCCATATCTGCCAGAACCGGGAGCGTGAAAAAATATTCCTCGAGGGTCACGGATTCCCCTGTGCGCCCTTTCGTGTGGTGGATTCCCCCGAGGCCCTTCGCAAGGCGATTGCCGAGATCGGGACCCCGGCAGTTTTGAAGACGGCGGACTTCGGATACGATGGCAAGGGCCAAATCCAGATCACGGCCGGGGCGGATTCGGCGGAAGTCTGGAAACGATTCGATGCACCTCGCGGCGTGCTGGAACAGTGGATTCCCTTCAAGGCCGAGCTTTCGGTGGTCTGCGCGCGCGGGCTGGATGGCGAGGTCGTGCCGTTTCCCGTTTCTGAAAACCAGCACACCCGCCACATCCTGGACCTCTCGATCGTCCCCGCCCGGTTCCCCCGGGAGGTGCTGGAGTCCGCATCCCTCCTTGCGACCGAAATCACCCGTGCGCTGGAGGTGACGGGACTTCTGGCGGTGGAGTTTTTTCTGACGGTCGAGAACGATCTCCTTGTGAACGAACTCGCCCCGCGGCCGCACAATTCGGGTCACTTTACTTTTGATGCCTGCGTGACAAGCCAGTTTGAACAGCAACTCCGCGCTGTGTGCGGACTGCCGCTCGGCTCCCCCGACCTGCTGCGCCCTGTCGTAATGTGGAATTTGCTGGGCGACCTGTGGCGGGATGGCGAGCCCGACTGGAGCGTTATCCTCGGCGACCCGCGCGCGAAGTTGCACCTCTATGGAAAGAGCGAACCCCGACCGGGTCGGAAAATGGGGCACGTTTGCGTGATGGCCGGGACGGTGGAGGAGGCATTGGCGGCCATCGAGCACATGCGGGCCGGTTTGCCATAGGTGGTCCGCCCGATCACGCCGGGACACCAATTTTTTCGAGCAGGCGAGGGATATCGATGTGGCGGGCGACAAGATCCTGGATGCGTTCGATTTTATCCGTGTCGCCTGGTTGGATTTTGATCGCGAGCGAGTGAATGGATTGGGCAATGGAGTAGCTGTCGATCGGCGAAAAGACAACGGGCAGGGCCGAGCTTTCGAGCAGGGAGAGCAGGGTGCGGTGGGGCTTGAGTCCGTCGGAAAGAACAAGACCGGAGAGAAGCCCCGAGGGCGTGGCCCCGGCCTCGGTGATCGCCGCGAGCACGATATCCTCGCGGTCGCCGGGGACGATGAGCAGCGTGCCGGGCGAGATTTGACGGAGGATGTTGGCCGAGCTGACAGCGCCGATCACAACCTCCGCAACAAGATTGCGGCCCGACTGGGGGTTGCAAACGAAAGTGCCTTTGATCTTCTGCGCGATCTGGTCCAACGAGGGTTCGGCGAGCAGCTTTTGCATGGGGATCGTGCCGAGCAACTCCAGCCCGAGCCGCTCGAAACCGCGCCGGGCAAAGTCCGTGACGTATTCGATTTTGTCCTCGCGCACTTTATTCATCACCACTCCCACGACCTCGACTCCCTCGCGGTCGCAGAGAGCCTTGTTGAGTGCGGCCTCGTCGATCGGACGCCCGATGCCGCCCGGCGTGACAAGCAAGACCTTGCTGCCAAGCAGGCGGGCAACGGTGGCATTGGAGAGATCGAAAACCGAGCCGACGCCCGCGTGCCCGGACCCCTCGATGATCGCAAAATCCTTTTCCCAGCAAGTTCGGTCGAACGAATGCCGGATGCGGCGCACGAGCGAGTCGTGGTTCGCCTCGTTGATATATCGGCGGGTGAAGTCTGGTTCGACAGCGATCGGGCTCATGTGCTCGATCGGAATCTTGGTTTGGAAAATCGACTGGATGAGCAGGCTGTCGTCATCGATACGCCGCCCGTCGACTTCGGTGAAGCGCTGCCCGACAGGCTTGATGTAGCCGATGTTTTTGAATCGCTCGCGCAGGGCCGCATACAGGCCGAGAGACATGGTTGTCTTGCCGGTATCCTGCTCGGTGGCGGCGATAAAAAGGCGGGGCGTGACGCTATTCACCTGCTCAGTCGGCCAGGGGTTCCTCGTGGGGATAGAGCTTGCGATATTCGATGGCCTGGAGGCCGGCGAGCGCTGCCATGCTGACAATGCTATCCACAGATGAACCACGCGGGAGCGAGGCTGCCGGGCGGGTGAATCCCATGAGCAGCTGCCCGTAGGTGTTGGCATCGGCACAAAGCTGGACAAGCTTCACGGCGATATTGCCGCTGTTGAGATCTGGAAAAATAAGAACATTCGCTTTCCCTCCGACATGGCTCTCTCCCATCTTGATTGCCGCGAGGGCGGGATCGAGAGCGGCATCGGCCTGCATCTCGCCGTCGATTGACATTTCAGCCCCGGCTTTCTCCGCAATGTGGCGGGCGAGTTGCACGGCTCCGGCGACCTTCTCGGTGGAGGCGGTGCGAGCGCTCCCCTTGGTCGAAAAACTCAGCATGGCCACACGCGGGCGTCGCCCGAAAACCTGGCGCGCCAATAGGCCCGCCTGCACCGCGATGGTGGCAAGTTGCGACATGGTGGGATCCGGCACCACGCCGGTATCCGCAAAAAAGAGAACTCCGTCGTCACCGTAATCGCGCGAACGCAGTTCCACGATCGTGCAGGATGACATGACATCCGCGAAGGGAAGTGGTTTGACCAAATGCAGCATGGGCCGCAGAAGCGCCCCGCCAACATCTCCCAAGCCCCCCGCCAGGGCGTCGGCCAATCCATATTGCACCATCATTGCCGCAAAATAATTCGGCTTCAGCATCACTTCACGACTGTCCACGAAGCCGGCTTTGCGGTAGCGCTCGAGCCGCTCCAGACGACGACAAAACGCAGGAAGCTCGGAGGAGGTCGCGGGATTGATAATCGCCACGTGGTCCAAGGCAATCTTCTCGTGGAGGGCGATATTTTCGATCACTTCGCGCCGCCCCAGAAGAATGGGAACACCCAGATCACGCTGGTAAAACTCCTCGGCCGCCCGTATCACACTGGGCAACTCGCCATCCGGGAAAACAACCCTTTTGGGATGTCTTCGGACTTTTTCGAAAACGGCTTTGATGAAACTCATACCCTTTGAACCAGACGCCAAGCTGAAGAAGAATCCCTCTCGAGACAAGGAGAACGTGGAGGGCTCGATCCGCTGGCTCAGGGCCCGATCACGCCGCCTGGACTTAAATCGGCGTCCCATGATCATGGGAATCCTCAACATCAACGACGACTCGTTTTCATCGGATGGAAAAATCGACACCGACTGGGCGCTGGCCCGGGCGGTGGAACTGACTGCGGAAGGAGCGGACATCATCGATGTGGGGGGCGAGAGCGCACGGACGAACCGCGCGCCGATCACAGAGGAAGAGGAACTGCGGCGCGTGCGGCCATTCCTCGAGCGCTTCCAGACAGCCATGCGCGATGCCAAGCCCGGCGATGCAGAGCAGGTTTTTCCGCCCCTCGTGTCGCTCAATACCTGGCGTCCCGCAGTGGTCGAGGGCGCACTCGCAGCGGGCTTCGACATTCTCAACGACATGGGCGCGCTGCCGGATGATCGCAATGCAAGGCTCTGCGCACGGATCGGTGCGGCTCTGCTCGTCATGCATTCGAAGGGGGAACCCAAAGTTCCGCATACGCATGTCGGCTACCGCGACGTGATGGCAGAACTCGAGAGCTTTTTCCTGGAAAAAACCACGCTGGCAAGGAATGCCGGAGTCCCCCGGGAGTCGCTCATTGTTGATCCCGGCATCGATTTCGCGAAACAGACACCGGACAATCTGCGTCTCCTGCGAGAGTTGGGCAGGCTCACCTCACTAGGTCTTCCAGTGCTTCTTCCCGTCTCCCGAAAAAGTGTCATCGGCAACGTGCTGAAAATCGTGAATCCGGCCGACCGCGACGCGGGGACAGTGGCCTGCATTGTGGCGGGCTGCCTGCGCGGGGCCTCGATTTTCCGGGTTCATAATGTGCAAGCAGCGCGGTTTGCCATCCGCGCCATGGAGAGCATGCGATGAGGACGACCGTGGCCTGGACCCTCCGTGTCGCACTGGCGGGGGTGTTCCTTTATGCGGGAGCGGTGAAGGCGGGGGCAAGCCAGCAGTTTGCCATCGCCCTGGCTCCCTTCACCTTTTTCCCTTCCGAGTGGATTGGCGTGCTGGCCGTCGCCCTCGCATGGACTGAAATCACAGCCGGCTTGCTCCTGCTGGCCCCAAAGGTCCACACGTGGGGGGCGGTCCTAGTCATTGGCCTTTGCCTTGTTTTTATCGGGGTTCTCACCTGGGCCTTGATGAACGGCATCATCGTAGCCTGCGCTTGCTTTGGAGAGGATGAGACGCCCTCCGCCACCAAAATGCTCCTCGCTATCGGACGGGATATCTTGCTGCTCTCGGCCGCCAGCGCGATCCTCGCCATTCAGCGAATGGGCCGCAGGGCCTGACCATCCCCCCGCTTGCGAAGCCCGAAGCTGCTGTTATTTTATGGCAGTGAGCAAATCCGTCATTCCTGTCTCCATCCGCGGTCTTATTCCGACAAACGCGGGCACAGCCGTCTTTTTGGGTAACGACGAAAAGGTCTTCACCATCTACATCGACCAGGCGATCGGCGTGGCTATCAGCATGTATCTCAGCGCCGCGGAAAAAGAACGCCCCCTCACCCACGACCTTCTGGCCAGCGTGCTCACCGCATTGGGGGCGAAAGTCGAGCGCGTGATCATCAATGATTTTCGCAACGGAGTTTATTACGGACGCCTCATCATTACGGCCGAGAACGAGCTGCAGCAGAAGAAGATCATTGAGATCGATGCGCGCTCGAGCGACTGCATGGCCATGGCCGCGCTGCAAAAATCCCCCATCTACGTGAGCGGTGTCGTGTGGGAGGAGGTCGAGGATATGACGCCGCTCCTGAAGCGCCTCCAGCAGGGAGAGGCAGCCGAGGAGCCTCCCGAGCCCGGAGAAAGCGGAGAGGTCGAGACGGAGTAAATAATCTGCGGCTTTCCTACTCGAGGCGAACCCTCGGGTCCACCACCGCGTAGAGAAGATCCGAGATGAGATTCCCGACCAGCACGAGACCCGCCACGATAAAATTAAGCGCAATAAGAGTCGGGTAGTCCCGCTCGAGCACAGCCTCATAGCCCAGCCTTCCCATGCCAGGATACGCGAAGATGGTTTCCACGATCACCGAACCGCCGATGAGCGCGGGGAGAAGACCGCCGATGCCGGTGATGAGCGGGCGGATGGAATTGCGCAGGGCGTGCTTGTAAAAAATCGTATCCTCATCGAGTCCCTTCGCCCTCGCTGTGCGGATGTAGCCCTCGCGCAGCGTCTCCAGCATGCTGGCGCGGATGAATCGCGATTGCACGGCGATACCGCCGAGCGAAAGAATCGTGGCAGGCAAGGCGATGTGCCACACCCGGTCGAGCCACATCGACGCCGCTCCCGGAAAGGCGATGCCGTAGGATTGCGTTCCCAGCACGGGAATGGCAGCGAACTTTACGAGTCCGATGATCGCCAAATTCGCAATCCAAAACGTCGGCACGGCAATAAAAACAAAAACCCCGAACGAGATGATCGTATCGGGCAACCGACCCGAATACTTGGCGCAAAAGACGCCGACAAGGAGACCGAATGTCAACGAGAGCGTGATGGCCGCCACATTCAGCAGAACCGTCGCTGGCAACCTCTCCAGAATCCGCTCCAACACGGGGCGGTCATCCTTGATGCTGCGCAAATCACCTGTAAAAAGATCCCGCATGTTCAGCCAGTATTGGACGTGGAGGGGTTGGTCGAGGTGGAACTTCTTGCGAAATGTTTCCTTCACCTGAGGCGTGATCTTCGGGTTCAACTCGCCCCAAGGATACGGGCTACCGGGAGCCATCGTGATCATAAAGAACGAAACCAAGCTGATGCAGAAAATCAGAAACACGCTGATGAGCGAGCGGCGGATGAGAAAATTCAGCATGGGATCGGATGCGGGAATCGGCACTGTATGCGAGTTGCCGGCAAAAACAAAGCCGTCCTTGATGCCCACCGCATCCGCGACTAAAAGAAGCCATGGCAAGAAAACGGAAATCCCCCCGCCGTCTGGGCGGGATCCTCGCGTTGGTCGCGGCCGCAGTTTTGGCGCTGGCGGGGTTCCTCCTCTTCAACTCGAGCGGGCCAGCCACCCACCGCACCATCCCCCCGCTGGATGTGGCCTCGTATTTGGAAAACTCGAACACCCTGCGCGGCAATATCTACAAGATGGAGGGCACGGTGGCCGAGTCCCTCGCCTGGTCGCCCGCTTCGGGGCGCCTCATCGCGGTGGAGGTGGGCGAGGATATCCTGCCCGTGCTTGTGACGGTGGACTTCAACTCCATGAATATTCAGAAACAGCAGCGCCTCGTTTTTGTTGTTGAGGTCGATGAGAAGGGCATCCTCCGCACCCGCGAAGTCACCAAGGCATGAGACTTTTCCACGCTCTCCCGCTCACTCTTCTCCTCGCGACCCTCAACGTCTTCGCTCAGGATCCGGGCTCAAGCGCGGGGGACTCCCGGGCCGCCACCGGCGGAGCCCGCCCGCCGCAGATGAACGAGGGGTTCATCGGGCGCGACCTTCCCGCCTTCGATCCTGGCAGCGAGGTCGTCTCCTACGACGGCAAGATATGGAACATAAACAACAATCGGCTCTTCCGGGCCCGCTTCGAGAAATACCTCAACGCCGCGCCCGCCACTGACAAGGCCGATGTCGCCTACCGCCAGACGATCGACCGCATCCTCGACCTCCTCTCGCCCGGCAAGGCAACAAAACAGAATATCAATGCCGCCGCCTCCCTCCTAGGAAAGGCCTCGGAATACAAAGACGACGCCAACCTGTGCCGCACGATGACCGATGCCATCCACGCCGCCCGCAGTAGCCTCGAAACCATTGAGCGCCTCAAGCGTGAAAATGCCATCCTCTCAAAGCAGCGCACGAGTGCCGAATGGAACAACCAGATGGCCGCCAAAACCACCCTCCTGTCGACTCCCACCAACTCCAACAACTCGGTTGTGCTCCAAGAAAACCAAAAGATCGAGCGCGACGCCCGCCTCGCCACAACCCGCCGCCAGCTTTCCGATGTCAGCCAGACGATCGAGAGCAACAAACTCCGCATCGCCATGATCGAATTGACCACCAAGGGGCATCTGCAGGCTCTCATCATGCAATATTTCGCCACACGGCGCTTCGAACACGTGATCATCGCGAACCGCTTTTACCGCGCGATTTACTCGGACGGCGACAACTCGATCGAGGTTTACAAAAAAATGATCGACTCCCTGCCTGTCAACAAGGATGCGGGTCAGGCGAAGATCAGCGGAGAACTGGACCCCCGCATCTCCGCATCCGAGGGCGTTACCGACCAGAATGCCTCAGTGGGTGCCGGGGGCGACAACGGAGACGGCGGGACCAACGTGAATATTTACAACGACAGGAGCCCCCGGGCCGGCAATGCGCTCTCCGCCCGCGGCATGAAACTTGGCATGGAAAACTTCGGCATCGAAAGCCTCACAGGAGGAGCCGCTGTAGCCGCACAGACGATCAGCCGCTTGGTGAGCTCCCTGAGCCAGATCGACAGCCTGGCCAACGAGGCGATCCGCGATGTGAACGAGGGCATCGAAGCCTACAGGTTTCTCCTTGAGCAGGGCGAATTGCAGAGCGCCACCGAGCGCCTTGCCGAGACCTTCGCCCTTGGTGAATACATGCCCAGCGTGCGTTTGCTGCCCCGCGAGGACAAACGCCGCGCACTCGATTTCACCCGCAAAAGCAACGAACTCCTCGCCGCCCTCGAGGTCAATGACCTCACTCGCGCCCAAATTCTCGTTCCGGAAATCGAGAAACTTGCGAAGGATTTCGACCCCAGCAAACCCCTCGCTAAAATCGAAACCTCAAAAACAATCAGCTCGATGCACCTCGCAAAAGCCCGCAATGCCGCCGTCTCGGGCGACAAGGCGGCGATGGAGGCCGAGCTTCGCGCCGCCGCAGAGATCTGGCCACGCAACCCTGCCCTCTCCGAGGTCGGCACCCTGATTTTCAACCAGTCGGATGTGCAGCAACAGGCACTGAATGACTTCGACCGCCTGCTCAGCCAAAACAACCACCGCCAGATCTACAACGACCGGCTCCGCTTCATCGCGGCCGCCGCACTCCATCCGGAGAAGCAGAAACAACTCGCCGAGGTGCTTGAAAAAATGACCATCGTTGAGACAACCATTCTCAAAGCTAGGGAGATCGTCCGCCGCGGCGATCCCTGCGGAGCCTGGGAAAGCGCCGAGACGGCCCACAAGGATTTTCCCGACGACAACGAGCTCAACCAACTCCGTGCCGATCTCACCATCCAGGCGGCGGATTTCGTCCAGACCCTCCACCAAGCCGAGGCCCTAGAGAAAAAAAACCAGCCCGGCTCCTCACTCGCTTGGTATTTGAAAGCCCGGAAGAAATACCCCGCCAGCACCCTTGCCCGCCAAGGAATCGACCGCTTGAGCACGCAGGTTCTTCCGGAGGCCGAGTAGGACGCCATTGCTCACGATGACTCAAAAGATTCTCATCGTCGACGGTCACAGCATCATTTTCGATTGGCCCGACCTCGCCGCCATGCATGGACGCAACACGACCGCCGCTCGCGAGACCCTCGTCCGAATGCTCACCGGCTTGCAGGACGCATCCGACTGGACTGTTGCCGTCGTCTTTGATGGAAAAGGCGCAAAGGCCTCCAGCGATGGAACCCCGCAAGGAATCGCTGTGTTTTACTCCAAGTCGGGCCAGACCGCAGACTCCATCATCGAACGCCTCGCTGCGAAATACGCATCGCAGCATGAAGTGACAGTCGCCACCAACGACCGGATGGAGCGCACCACCGCCGAGGCATTCGGCTCGCTCACAATCTCCGCCAAGCAACTCCGCGCGGAGATCGAGGCCGCCGCCAACTGCCTCGGCGATACCATCCGCCGCCTTCGCTGAAACACGCAAAAGAAGCTTTTTCCTTTTTTCGCGCAGGCCGCTAGAGTCCGGCATGCTCAAAACCGGAATCGTCGGACTCCCGAATGTGGGGAAGTCCACCCTCTTCAACGCCGTTACCCGCACCCGCAAAGCCCAAGCGGCGAATTTTCCCTTCTGCACGATCGAGCCGAACGTAGGCATCGTGAACGTGCCCGACGACCGTCTTCAAAAACTCGCGGACATCTCGAAGTCGGAAAAAATCCTGCCCGCGGCGATCGAGTTCGTGGACATCGCCGGTCTCGTCGCCGGCGCCAGCGAGGGCGAGGGCCTAGGCAACCAGTTTCTCAGCCACATCCGCGAGGTCGATGCCATCATCCAAGTTGTGCGGTGTTTCGAGAACGCCGACATCCATCATGTCGCCGGCGAAGTGGACCCCGTCCGCGACATCGAAGTCATCAACACCGAACTCATCTTGGCCGATCTGGCCTCCGTGAAAAAACGGGCCGAGCGGAGCCAGAAGGGCGCCCGCAGCGGCGACAAGGCCGCGAAAGCCGAACTGGCCCTGGCCGAAAAGCTCCTCCCCCATCTCGACTCCGGAAAGCCCGCTCTCATCGCCGATCTCAACCCGGAGGAAAAGGAACTCATGCGCGGGTTTTTCCTTCTCACTTCGAAGCCCACTCTCTTCGCCTGCAATGTTGGTGAAAACGATCTCGCCACCCTGGAAAGCGACCAACCCGCCGCAAATCACGTGCGCGCCGTCCGCGAATACGCCGCCAAACACCTCGGTTGCGAAGCCGTCGTCATCAGCGCCCAGATCGAGAGCGAACTCGCCGAACTCCCGGCCGAAGAAGCCAAGGAATTTCTCTCGGGCCTCGGCGTAACAGATAGTGGGGTAAGCCAACTCATCCGCGCCGCCTACCACCTCCTCGGCCTTCGCACCTATCTCACCACAGGCCCCAAGGAAACCCGCGCCTGGACCATCCAAGCCGGCGACAAGGCCCCCGCCGCCGCTGGAGTCATCCACAGCGATTTCGAGCGCGGCTTCATCGCCGCGCAGATCGTCTCCTTCGAGGATCTCATGACCTGCGGCACCGAAGCCAAGGCCAGGGAAGCCGGAAAGCTCCGCCTTGAAGGCAAGGAATACACCGTGCAAGACGGCGACGTGGTGGAATTCCGCTTCAACGTCTAAACCCGCCAACCCACTCAGGTGGGGACACACCCCTCGCCCGCAGGGGCGCGATCACTTCGCCGCCTTGTTGTCGCGGCTCTGCACATAGGCGCTGCGCAGGGCGAGGTAGGGATCGATCGCCTCTCGCGTGGCGGCATCGTAAACCTCAAGTCTCCCGTGGAGGTTGCGCGTGGTGTTGGGAGTTGTGATTGCCAGCGACACAGCCTGCGCGGTGCCACCGAACGGAAGCCAGGAAATCGGGTTCAATACATAGTCGCCAGCCAACCCGACCGTATCCCGCGCGCTTCTTGGCCCGAGGATCGGGAGCACGATGTAGGGGCCGTGGCCGATGCCCCACTTGGCGAAGGTTTGCCCTGTATCCGCCGACGGAACCCCGGCCAGATCGGGGATGTGGTCCGAGAGCCGAATGATTCCGCCCACGCCCCCCACCGTATTGACAACGAACTTGCGGGTCTCGAAATCCGCACGCTGGAATTTCCCCTGCAAGACATGGTTGACCAGTCGCACGGGGTATTCCGCATTTTCGTAAACATTATTCACCGCCGTGCGGATCGGTTTCGGCAGGAGGGTGGTGTAAACCTTCGACACAGGTCGAAACACAAAGTTGTAAAGTTGGTGGTTCACCCAGAAGAGGCCTCGGTTCACGGGCTCAATCGGGTCGGGAATGGCTCCGGCGTCCCCGTATTCGTCCCTCTCTTCGCTGGGGTCGACCTCGGAGGGGGATTCGCGCTTCCGTGACGCAACCGGTGCGGCAGCGGCCTGTTTCCTAATTGTAATGCCAGCCTCCCGGCGGGGTTGCCCGGCTTGCGGAGCGGACCGATCATCCCGCGATTTTTTTTCGCGAGGAGCCCCCCCCTCCACGGAGGGCTGTTTTTCACGCGCCGGGCGCTCGTTTTTTGGCTTGGGAGGAGCGGCGGGGCGGGGCGGCATTGGCACGGCACTTTCCAGATAAAACGTCTCCCGGGAGTTCTTGGGAAGCCCGCCGCGATCCATGCGAATGGGCGCGACGCCGTCTTTGGTAATGATGACAACACGGGGCGCCGCCGGGGCTGCGGCCTGCCCGACACCGCTCTGGATGGTGGCCCACAGCATGACCGAGAGGATCGTCTTCGCTTGGGATGTGTTCATGAAAGAAATAAGGAGGCTCGTCGGGGCATCCATCAATGGAGTGTTCATTTGCGCAGAGAGGCATCCGATTTTGTAAGTGCGGCAAGAACGGCATCCGCACCGCCAGCCTTGAAACACGCATCAAATTGAGACCGGTAATTGGCAACCATGCTCACGCCCTCGATCACGACATCGGTGATGCGCCACCCCTTGTCCCCCTGCTCCTCCAAGCGGTAAGCCACTTCGTATCGGCTCCCTTGGTAAAGTGTGGTTGTCATGACCTCCACCCGACCGGGAGCCGGGGCTGTGGCTGGTTTGTAAGTGATGTCTGGCAGCTCGCCGGGAGTGAATTTTCCCGAGTAGGTGCGGATGATCAAGGCGGTGAAGAGCCGGATCGCCTCGTCCTGTTGCCGCGGGTCGAACTGGCGCCAACCAGGGCCGACCGCCCGTCGGGTCATCGTATCGAAACAGATTGTTTTGAGCAAAACCGGCCGCAGTCTTGAGGCCAAGGCTTCGCTGCCCGCCGTATTTTTCGCGATCGCGACAACGTCGCCCACAGACTTTTTGAGAAATTCCTCCGCATCGGCAGTGGAGGCGTGTGCGGTGTTCTGGAGCCCGGAGAGACCGGCCAGAACGAGAAGGAAAAGGAGGGGCGTCTTCATGTAGTGCTATTCGCGGGGTGGTTTTGTCGCTTCTTCTTCGCTGGCATTGACGGCACCAAAGGCCATCTTTCCGATGAGGGATTCCAAGTCCACAGCCGATTCTGTCATTGTGATCCTGGCCCCGGGCTGGAGGTAGGTTTCATCGGCACCGGGCGAGAGGGACACATGCTTGTCGCCGATGAGACCGGACGTCTTGATCGAGGCCATGGAATCCGTTGGCAAGCGAAGGGTGGAGGGAACACGCAGCGTGACGATGGCGCTGTAATCCGAGGGCTCCATGCGAACCCCCTCAACCTGCCCGACCGTGACGCCCGAGACGAGCACACTGCTGCCGGCATGCAGGCCACCGGCATTCGCAAAGCGAGACTCGATGAGGTAGGTGTCATGATTGCCGAAAAGGTTTCCGGCCCCGGCGCGAATCGCGAGGTGGGCCACCGCAGCCAGTCCCAGGAGGACAAAGATCCCAACAAAAAACTCGGGCTTGTTTTTTTTCATAGACCGACTGGATGATCCGCACGCAGAGCGGCAAGAGTTTTCCCGAGAGCCTGGGCGCTGTCACGGAAAAGGGAAACCACAGGATGAGTGGACGCGGAAAATTCCGCCGGCGAGCCTTGGAAGCATATTCGCCCCTGATTGAGGAGTGCGACGATATCGCTCACAACGAGAGCCTCGGGCACATCATGCGTGACGACGAGAGCCGTGAAATTGAAGAGACGTTGGTATTTGGCGATCATGGCAAAAACGGCATTGCGCCGCAGGGGATCAAGTCCAGCGGTGGGTTCATCGAACAGGACAATCTCAGGTTGTGTAACGATTGCGCGGGCGAGGGCAAGCCGCTTTTGCATGCCGCCGGAGAGCGCGCCGGGGTGGTGGTCCAGAAAGTCCTCCATTTCGAGTTGACGCAGCGCCTCGCGGCTCCGCTGCCGGATTTCCTCCCTGCCGAGTTTCGTCGTCTGTTCCAGCGGGAGGGCCACATTTTCCAAGGCCGTCAACGAGTCGAAAAGCGCATTGCTTTGGAATAAAAAGCTGCACCGCCTCCGAAACTCCGCCCTCGCCACAGAATCCGAGGCAAGGACGCGTCCGTCAAAAGTGATCCGCCCCGCATCCGGTTGGACAATGAGTGCCACACATTTGAGGAACACCGATTTGCCTGCTCCACTCGGCCCCACCACCGTAAAGATTTTCCCGCGCGGCACGGCCAGTTCCACCCCCTTGAGAACCTCTCGGCCATCAAACGCCTTGTGCAGACCTTGAATCGAAAGAATGAAATCCAGAGGCGCCATGTTCAGACAAAAAAAGAGCTGATGACATAATCCATGACGAGAACCGTGATACTTGAAAAGACCACAGCGCGTGTCGTGGCGGCACTTACCGCGCGCGCGCCGGCCACCGAACTGCCACGGTCTGCATGAAAACCCTGGTAGGCGCAGATAGTGGTCGAGAGCAACCCAAAGGTGGCCGCCTTGATAAAGCACTCCCGCAAATCCCGAAACTCGATGGCCCGATCGACTGCCGACCAGTAAACGCCGGAGTCCACCCCAAGCAGAAGAGAACCCGAGATACTGCCGCCCCACAGACCCACGACCACAAACAACGCCGCTTGGGCGGGATAGACCACCACAGCGGCCACAAGGCGGGGCGCAACCAGATAGCCAAGACTGTTCACTCCCATGGTCTCCAAGGCGGCGATTTGTTCCGTGTTGCGTTGGATTCCAAGCTCCGCCGCCAGCGCAGACCCCGCCTGCCCGACGAGCATCAGGGCAGCAAGCACAGGCGCCATCTCCCGCACCAAGCTGAGCGAAACCATCGTTCCCAACAACCCCTCCGAACCAAATCGGCTCAGCACATGGTAACCCTGCAAACCCAGAACCATTCCCGTGAAAGCCCCCACGATCAAGATGACCGGCAAACAAACCGCCCCCTGCTCGTAAACCGCCTGCACGATCCTCCACCCCAGCCTCCGGGATCGCGTCAAAGACCCAAACGACCTCCCGAGAAAAAGCGAAAAATCACCCATCCCGCGGATCATCCGGAGCGTCTGGCAGCCGAGCAGTTGCACCATTTCCACAATGTTTGGCAGGAGTTGCCAGCGATTACAACACACCATGGAACTTGCACCAGCAAAGCGAAGCGCTGCGCGGCAGAAACTCCCAGAGCCTCGGATTTTCTTGTCGGATTTTCTTTGCCGCCAATTTTATTTGTGTTCAGAGTTCGGGCGATGGACAAAGCTGCGTCGGTTGGGATTGGGTTTTTTGAGAAGAACCTCACGGTTTGGGTGGTGCTGTGCATGGTGGTGGGTGTTTTGATCGGGAGGTTTCTGCCGGAGGTGCCGGATTTCCTCTCGCGGTTTGAGTCCGCCAATGTCTCGATTCCTATTGCTGTGCTTATTTGGCTGATGATCTACCCGATGATGATGAAGGTGGATTTTGCGAGTCTCAAAAATGTGCGCAACGAGCCTCGGGGACTTTATGTGACTTGGGTGGTGAATTGGTTGATCAAACCTTTCACGATGTTTGGCTTGGCGGCCTTTTTTTTCTTTGTGGTCTTCAAGGCGCTGATCCCTCCGGAATTGGCGAAGGATTATCTCGCCGGAGCGGTCATTCTGGGAGCGGTGCCCTGCACGGCGATGGTGTTTGTCTGGAGCCACCTCACGCGCGGAAATCCCGCCTACACAGTGGTGCAGGTGGCGACAAACGACCTTCTCATCCTCGTCGCATTTGTGCCAATCGTGGTGTTCTTGCTCGGGATCGGCGGGGTCGCCATTCCTTGGAATACGCTGTTTCTCTCAGTCGTTCTCTTCGTCGTCATCCCACTGGCCGGTGGGATTTTAACGCGTGTCTGGGTGATCCGAAAAAAGGGCGAGGACTACTTTCATGGCACGTTCATCCCAAAGTTCAATAATTTGACTATCGTGGGGTTGCTCCTCACCCTGATCCTTATTTTTTCATTCCAAGGCGGGGTCATCCTTGACAACCCGCTACACATTGTCCTGATAGCTATCCCATTGGTGATTCAGACGTTTCTCATTTTTTTCATTTCCTACTGGGCCAGCCAGAAACTGGGTCTGTGTCACGATGTGGCAGCCCCGGCCGGGATGATCGGGGCCTCCAACTTCTTCGAACTAGCTGTCGCCGTGGCCATTACAATTTTTGGAGCATCCTCCCCTGTGGTTCTGGTCACGATCGTTGGCGTTCTCGTCGAAGTCCCTGTCATGCTGGCCCTTGTAAAGATAGCCAACCGCACCACGCACTGGTTTCCGCCACGCGTTTGATACGGAAATACCGAGTGCACAGGCGCTTTTCAAGGTCCGCGTGGCGGGTTGCGGCCAGTGTGTGTGCAACCTCCCCGAAATCACCACGCTGGCAAGCGCGGGCCCTGCACAAGTCTTGCTCGGAATTTACTCCTCGATGATGCGGTAGAATCCAATGGCTCCGGCGTTGGTGCCTGCGGGAGGTTCCGCGGTGACGGGTTGGCTCTCGAGGCCGTTGCCGGTGAGGAGGGTGCCCGTGTCGATCCAGTCTCCTGTGGCCAGCGAGGGTCTGTATTGGACTTTATAGCGCATGCCGGGAACGGTGGGAACGCCGAGAGCGAGTCCGTTGCCAGAGCGGGAGACATTGCGGATGCGGAAGTCGCGTTGGGGATCGAGCCGGTCAAGTTTCCCATTGCCTCGCGAGTCGCGGATCGAGGCCACCGGGATGGCGAGGAATTCATCGGGATCGATATTGCCATTGGCGGAGAGCTGAGCGGGAGCTTGTGCGACGAGGGTGCCGCTATCGGCGGTTTGGATCGCTGCAACGGCGATGTAAATGGTGGCAGGCATCGAGTCGAAGGCTTCCGCGAGGTCGATGACGCCTTCGAGAATATTGCCCGATGAGGAACTGGCGCCCGTCGCGCTGGTGGGGGCATTGCTCCAACCTTTGAAGTCGTTGAGGCTTTCCTGGGCGAGGTAGGGTTTATTGGCCGCCATGGCAATCTGGCCCGATTTATTCCAGTTGGCGGCTATAGGCGCACTGGCGGAAGCGAGGAGTTCATCTGTGACGAAGATAAAGTGGTCGTTGCCGTTGGCGGTGCTGGCGAACCATGTCGAGACGTAGAGCTTGGTTCCGCGAATGGCGGCATGGATTTTCATGCCCGGAGCGGTGAGCAGGTATCCTGAGCGGTTTTCGCCGGATAGGACGAAGCCGGGAGGTTCCACGGGGCGGGCTGGAGTGGTGGCGCCCACGTTGGCCGAGGGGGCGGAATCTCCTGCGGCGTTTGTGGCGACAACCGTGTAGGAATAGGTGGTGGAGGGCAGGGCGGTCGTATCTGCGAACGATGTCGTTGTGCTGTTGCCAAGGAGCGTCCCGGCGCGCTGGATTTTGTAAGATGTTGCGCCGCTGACAGCGGTCCAGACCAGATTGACTCGTTCATAGGAAACGGCTGTTGCAATGAGACCTGCGGGGACTGCTGGAATCTCGAGAGCGCCGCCTGTGACGGTGGCTTTGTAATCCCCGCCGCTATTGTTGTCCCACTGATTGGAAACACTGCGGAAGGCGAAATTGATCTGGGTTGCGCCGGCGGGGGGTTGGTAGGTGTAGGTCCATGCGTCCCCGCCATCGAGCATGGCGGGGTTGGGCAGGATGACGTCTTTCCAGCCGCTGTGGCCGATGTGGATGTAAACTTGGGCTGCGCCGAGGGGGGTTCCAGATTTTGCGTAGCGGATGTTGACGGGACCTCCGAGGACGGGTTGCTGCGCGGAGACGAGTGTGGCATTTCCGCCTCCTCCCCCACCCCCGCCGGTGGAATTTCCTCCGACCCAGACATGGGCGATGTCGCTGCGGGAGATGTTGCCTTTTGTGTCGGTGGCCTCGATGTAGTAGTCGATGAGGACATTGTTCTGACCACTGATTGGAGCGGTGTAGCGCATGGCCCGTGCGGCGGGATCAGGAACTTGGGGGCCTTTTACTGTGGGATACCAGTCGGACGCCATGTCAGCCGAGGTCCAGGCACTGACGTGGGTGGGGCTGTCGGCGTAGAGTTCGTTGTGGTATTCGTTGATGGGGTTGGTGCCGTTGTTGTCGGTGCGCCATTTGAGTTTCACCGAGGCGAGGCCGCTGACGTCATCGATGAAGGTGAAGACGTTGAAATTGCTCGAGGCGACAGTGGGCTCGTTGTATTGCTGGCTTCCGGGGTTGTAGATATCGCGCTGCGGGGGCCAGATCGTTGGGCCGACGCGGTCGACGCCGGGTTGGCGATTGATGACTTTGTTGGCCTCGGCGACGGCAAGATTGGCGCCGCGGGTGGTGTTGCCGTCCCAAGGATTGGCGCGGTCGAAGTCCCAATACCAATGGCAGGAGGTTTCGGCTTGGAGAAAGTAGTGCCAAGCTTTGGCGGTATCCGGGCCGATGTTCCACCGGACATCGTTCATGGTGTAGGAGTTTTCGAGGTTGTCCGCGTGAATGACGCGATTGGCGGCAGCGACAAGAACAGACCAGGACCAGAGATCGGGATGCTCACCCGAGCGGGGGTTGTTTTCGCGCCATTTGTCGAAGTAGGGGGTGCCTCCGTCGATGCCCACCCAGGAGCCTGGCTCGACGTGGATGATGTCGTTTTGCGGGACGGGATAGAGTTCGAGGTAATCTTGGACGGAGGTGTGTGAGAAATTGGAATTACTCCGAACCATGCTGAGAAAGTTGCCGTGCTGGCCGTTGTAGGCATCGGCGTTGAGCATTCCAAAGTTGTCGCCATCGCTGTGGCAGAGGAGGAGCATTGGGCGCTGGGGGTCGTTGTTGCGGGCGATGTGTTGGGTCCAGACATTCTCGGGTTTGAAGGCGCCATAGCCGCCGCGGCCATTTTCATTGCCCTCGTAGCGCCCGGCGGGAACGGCGATGATTTTTTTGACGCTCGGATTTGCGGGCTGGCTCGCCGGGTCGACGTATTGGACGTAGCGAGGTTGATATCCCCATGGCGCGGAGACGCGTGTGGGGGCCCACACGTTGTTGAGTTGAACCCACTGGCTGCCAAGAGTGGTGGGGTCGGGATTGAGTTGGTCGGCTTTATTGGGGCGGATGCTGGAGGCGGGGGCCCAAGGGTAGCCTTCGCAGGCGCGGTCGAAGTGGCCGTTGTCAACAATGACCCACTCGAGGCCCTCATCGACGAGAGCGGGGATCATATTTGTGTCGAACGCGCATTCGGGGGGCCAGAAGCCTTTGGAGTAGGAACCGCCGGTAGCCCAGACGTCGCGGTAGGCTTCCTTGTGCAGGCGAATCTGCATGCGCATGGATTCCTTGGTGGTGAGAGGCATGAGCGAGTGATGGTAGGCGATGCCGACCGGGTCGAGACGCGGGTTATTGCGAATGGTGCGAAGCCCGTTGCGTCCCCACCGGTAGTGGTTCCGCCAGCCGGTGCCGTAGAGACCGTCCATGTTTTCCATGAGCGAGCCGGAGAAACTGACTTGCACGCCGGCGTGGGGAAGATCGGTGCCTTGCTGGACGGCGTTCTTGGGCCATTCGCCATAGGCTCCGGTGCGCGAGTCGTGGACGCCGCGGACGCTGAAGTTGAAACGGCCGGAGTTGTCGGTTTGGTTGACCGATTCGTAGGGGAAGTAGATGGGCTGGTGCATGTGCCAGAGGTAGGTCACATGGATGGGGTTAGCTTGGGCGGAGGAAGCCAGTGAGAGGAGGAGGGTCAGGAGGAGAGCGAGGCGCATGGGTGGGAATTTAGAGATGAAGTCTTCAGGCTGAGGCTACTACTGGCACGAGCGAGACGAGCCCTGCCCTCCTTCAGAAGGGCAGGGAAGTTTTGCGGCGCGGAGCAGGTGAATGCGTATTTTGTTGAGGAAAAGGTTACCGTTATTGGGCCTTAAGACGGAAGAAGGAGGCCTTGTCGGGGGAGGTGAACTCGAATTCCAGCTTGCCGTCATTGGTGAGGAAGGTGCCGGATTCCTCAAAGGGCAGGGTTTGGAATCCTTGGCCAAGATTTGTGGATTTTTCCAACTCGAGGGTGAGCTTGAATCTGCCGGAGGTCGCATTTTTTGAGATCAAGGGCATGCCGACGTTGATGTCACGAACCTGTGTTTCATCAAAGTAACCGGCCTTCTCGATGTTTTGTGAAAGCGAACCGACGAGTAAGGTCTGTGAGGAACGCCAGTCGAACCCGAGGCTCGACATGGCGAATTCAGCGGCGTCGTTGAGTCCATCGCCATCGGAGTCGAGATTTGTTCCAATTCCAAAGCCGGAGAGGAGCACAACGAACGGGTTCTCGTCGGGATCATTGCTTGGGATAACCAATTGTGCAGTGCGATTGCCTCCAGTCGTTGGAGCAAACGCGATGGTCAACGTGGCGTTGCTGCCTGGAGCAATCGAGGAAACGACCAGAGGACCGGGAGAAAACTCGGAGGCGTTGGTGCCGTTTTTTGAAACCGAGAGATTTCTTAGATGGCCGGTGCCGAGATTGCGGATGGTGAATGTAGCGGTGGCAGGACTCCCTCCGGCAAGCACATTGCCAAGCGAGACGAGTGTCGTGTTGCTACTGATGGTTGCCCCTGAGGCGTCCTCGAGGGCGATCTCGGAGGCGGGATCGGCAGAGTCTGTGGGATTGCCGCCGAGGGCGTATTCCTCCGCATTGGTCAGCCCATCGGAGTCCGAATCTGCGGAGGCGGAGGCCCCGGTGGTAGTGCCGAAATACTGCACCCACCAACTATCAGGCAGGCCGTCTGTGGTGTTTTCTGTTTGCCGGGCAATGGTGAAGGTCTCGGTGGTGGAACCCGTCTGCGTAAGCGTCAACGCACCAACATAGAGGTTGTATGGAGCATTGGGTCCTGAGTTTTTGTTTTCGAAAGCCACGCGCGCGATGGGGCCGCCAGAGACAAGGTTTCCAGAAAGGGTGTTGGCTCCGAGCGAGAGGCTGTAGGTATTATTTCCTGTGAGCGTGAAGACGGGGATGAGGCCGGAGGCTGTGAATCCTTGGGCCGTCTCACGGGTTCCCGAACCATCAGTGACGCGATAATTCGCCTGGCCGCCAACAAAGAAGAAACGCAGACGAGCAACTCCCGAGGCATCAAGCAGAGAAAGACCGACTTCGCTGCCGTTCTCCACGGCGTTATTGTCAAACCGCGCGGAGAACGAATCACCGGGAATCAAAGGCGTGGCGATATTGCGGCTGGCGATTCCGATTCCGCCCCCATTGGCCCAGAGGCCGAATCCGGTGTTGGATCCGACATTCATGTTCGAGTGGTCGGCAGAATTTGCGAGGAAGAACCCTGCCGTGCCAGTGGAGTTGAGGGACCATGCACCGAAGCCCTGTCCGCCGGTGCCGGCGTTGGACCACGACGAGTAGTTGGAGGGTTCGTCGGTAAGGATCATGGAGTGGTTGCCGCGGAGGGCGATGGTGTTATTGCCAGGAGCAAGTGGAATGGATGCCGACCAATTCCAGCCATTCGGCAAGGATCCACCGGGGAAGGAAACAGTGCCGGTGGCGTTGTTGGAGAGGTTGGTCCACGAAAGTCCGGCTGTGAAGGATGAGCCGGCCCGACCGGTAAAGAGTTGAGTGGACCCTGGAACGGTAGTGTTGGGCACGGGATCGAGAATCAAGACTTGAGTGGGCAGAAGAGGATTAAAGAGTGTCGTCACGGTCACCGAAGTGGACGACGCTGACTGTCCGGCAGCATTGACCGCGCGCACCGTGTAGACGTAGGTGGTCTCGGGTTGCAGATTGGTGTCGATGAAGTTGCGATCCTGCGGGAGGCCGGTCTGGTTGCCATTCCGGTAAACGATGTAGGAGGCTGCGGTGTCCGTGGCGTTCCACGAAAGGGAAACGTTGGTGTTCGAGGTGGCCGTGGCCGCAAGTCCCGCTGGCGCCGCCGGGGGAGTGGTGGGCACGCTCGCATTGACGGTGAAGTTCCAGTTTCCACCCCCATTGTTGTCCCAGGTGTTCGAGCCATTGTTGAAGACTGCCGCGATCGTTGTCGCCGTGGCCGGAACCGTGTAAGTGGCGGTCCAATTGCCGCCGACTTTTGTCATTGGAATCCCGGGCAGGGCTGTCCAATTCGCGCCGTTGGATCCGTGGTGGATGTTAATGCTTGCAGCCGCGGCTAATGCGCGGCCTGCGGGGTTGTAAGTGATGGTGACCGGTTGTCCGGCGATCGGTGGGTTCGGGCTGGCTGTCGCGACAGTGGATGGCGTGCCCACGCCGCCGCCGCCGCCGTTGGTTTGGCCGCTGAAGTCGGCGACCCAGACATGCTGGATGTCGGATTTTGAGATATTGCCCTTCGAGTCGGTCGCTTCGATGTAGTAGTCGAGGAGCTTGTTGCGGAAGCCGGGCAGGCTTGTGTCGTCGAGACGTGCGAAATAGTAGTCCGCCACCTCATTGGTCGGCAGAAAGTAGTCGATCTGGCTGTTTGCGGCGGCGGTATTGAGGGCCTCGCGGGTCTTGGGGAGTTCCCGCTTGGTCATGTTCATCGTCACCCACTGACCAACTTCGCCACCGCCTGCGTAGGTTTCGTTCTGATTGCTCGCGAGCGGGTTGGCACCGTCGTTGTCGATGCGGATTTTGAGCTTCACATTGCCTGCGGGAATGCCGTTGAGGTCGTAGGCGTGGGTCCAGACATAAAACTCGGAATTCATCCTCTTGAGGAAGGCGGTATTCACACCGGGGACATTGTTGAACCACCCGAAGGTATACCATCCGGGGTTGTAGGGGAAGCGCTGGGGCTTGAGAACAGTCGGGCCGGTTTTATCCTTGTCCCGGCGGGTCTGGGTCATCCAAGGAGAAAGTTTTTCCACCGCGCGGCGGGTGGCGAGACCGGGCTTCATCTCATCATCGTTGCCGAGGCCACCGTAGTAGTTGAAGCCGGAGTCAAGCCCGGCGAGGTAGATGTGCCAGGCTTGCTCGACCTCGTTGGGGCTCGTCCAAGTGCCATCCCAGTCGTAGGGCGAGGCGACTTTCCACGCTTGCACACTGCCGCCCTCTTCGCCAAGGATTTGCTCGGCGGTTTCGCACCAGTTGGCCCCTGCCATGAGCGGGGCGTAGCTGTAGAATTTGAGGGCGAAGCCAGGCGTCTCCATGTCGATCTGGGTGCCTGGAACGGTTGTCACTCCACGGTTCGCGACTGTGGCAACAGGCGGCTCAATCCACTTGAGGAAAGACGGGGAGCCATAATCCATCTCAGGAAAAATCCAGGCGCCGTCTTCGATGTGGGCGATCGGTGCGTTGGCTCCGAACTGGTTCACAAAATCCTGCGGCGTCGAGGCCTTGTAGCCGCCATTGAAGAGCTGTGGAGTGGCCTCGAACCAGGAACTGGAACCGCCGCCCCAGGCGTTGTCGCCGTCGGTGGATGGCATGACCATGACCGGACGCGAGGGATCGGTGGCGAAGGGGGAGATGAACGAGGCAATCTTGCTGGTGCCCTCGCTAGCATAGCCATAGCGGTAGGACAGAACATCGTCCGACGGCACAGCGATCATCGTTTTTTCGGATCCCGTGTCCGGGTTCACATATTTGACCTTATGAAGTTGGTAGGCATAGGGAGCGACATTCCAAGCCGCATTGCCGGGGTTCGGCTCACCATACCACCAACCCGCAGTCGGGGATGGCCCGAGTTGGTCGGCTTTGTTCGGTGGGCTGGAATAAATGTTGTAGGAACCTTCGGGATTAGCCTGCGTATTGTAGGTCGGGCAAGTGCGGCTGATGTGATGACTGGGAACAATAACCCACTGGTAGCCCTCCTCCACAAGGACATCGATAAGATGGCGGGAGTAAGCCATTTCGGTCGGGAAAAAGCCTTTTGAGTGGTCGCTGAGGTCGCTTTTGCCGCCCCAGGCCTTCCACCATACTTGTTTGAAAATCTGAAGTTCCTTTCGAAAAACCGATTTGGGGAGCAGCGGGGCCAGCGAGTGATGGTAAGTGAAGCCCACGAGATCCATGCGAGTGGAGCCGGAAGGTGTCTTCCAACCCCGGGACTCCTTGTAGCCATTGTTCCATCCCCCGCCGTAGCCAAGTTGGTTCACAGAAGCGAGTTGGCGCACGTTGTCGATGAGGGAGCCGGAGTAACTAATGGCGAACCCTCCGCTATTGGGGATGTTGGCGAGGGCGTTTCGCGGCCCCGACTGGTAAGAGGTGACGCGGTCGTTGATTCCGAAAATTTCGTTGAGGTTATTTTCAGGGTGTTGCTTCGGGCTGAGACCGCCGTAATTTTGACCCGGCTTCAGAACAATCGAGTCCCAGGCGTATTGAACGCGCACGTTTTGGTTGCCGTTCGCATTCCACTCTGGCCAGTAGATGGGCTGGTGATTATGCCAAAAGCGGGAGATGTGGACGTTGTCGTTGGCTACGGAAGTAGCGGGGGCGAAAGCTGCGAGAAGGCTGGAAGCGAGGCACGCGGCGAAGAGACGCGAAAGGGAACGAATTAACATAAGTATGAGGAAGGGAGGAGTGGGGAGGTGGGGTTTTTAGCGGAAAATGCGGAACGAGTTAAAAAAGGCGTCGTTTTTTTCACCGTCTTGGTTGAAGACAGCGAAGCTGACGATCGGAGCACCAGACTCACCGCTGAGTTGGCGACCAGTAAGGATTTTCGAAACCTGATTCTCCCCGAGGGTCTTAATCTCGATATCGTAGGTGTCGGCAGACGTAAGCTTCACGCCAATATAAACCCCGGTGGAACTCAAAGGAACACCCGAGTCTGGATCGTCCGAGCCGTCAATGAGTTGGTAATTTGCTTCGCCCTCAAAATATCCAAAGACAAGTCGGGCATCGAGGTTGAGTTCATCCCACGTCTCCGAGGATTTGCTGGATCGGAGAGAAAAACCAATGGCTCCGGGTTTGGGGTCATCAGTGTCAAATCGCTTCACGAACTCGCCATTATCCATGACCAATGAGAAGGATTCGTTGATTTCCAAAGGCTTGAGAAACTCGCGAAAAGCTGCGGCGACCTCATAATACTCCCCGTTTGCATACGTGGAGAAGACCCTATCGCCGAGTGTGGGGTGTTGATCCCGTGTGCCAAAGCCCGCGTGGCTGTATTCCTGGATGCCTCCTACATTACGCAAGATCCAGGGTCCAAAGCCCCTCCCGCCGTTGGAACCAGCCTGCCAGCCTCCGCCATAGGCTCCTTCAGAAGCATAATCTTCGGCGATCACTTCCTGAGCGCTAGAGACCGTGGGAAAGGTTGTTAGAATGATCGCGAGGGCGAGGACTTTCCCCTTTGCCAACGACCTTACAGAACGGAGAATGATTTTAGAAATCCACATTGATAAGTTTTAATTTGTTAGAAACCCAAAGACGGGGCGGGGTGGGAAGAGGATTGGCCACAGAGAATAGAGTGGAGAACACTGTTTTGCATCATGCCTCTCTGCTGTTATATAGAGCGATTAATAAAGATTTTTAAGGGACCGAGGCTGCCTAGAGGACAGGCAAACCCCCGATGGGATTGATGAGGTTGCAGAGGGACGCTGGCGCCCCTTCTTAATGTCATTATGGGGTTTTTTGGATATGGAGGCGCATGAAGGCGCGGGTGCCGGCGGCGTCGAATGAGAAGACCTTGCGGCTGAAGCCTGTGGCGACTCCGGTTTGGTCGGGATCGTCAGTGCCTTGGATGCCGGGGGACCATGCTCCGCCGAGGCTGGTGCTGGATTGGCCGGTGACGGTGGTGCCGGCGGTGCGGATGACGGCGGTGAGCTTGAGGGTGTTGCCGTCGCGGGTGAGTTGGGGCAGGCGGGCGGCATCGTTCGTAGAGGAAGATCCACCGAGGGCGAATTCGACGAGGGCGGGGATGCCGTCGTTGTCGGTGTCGCTGTTCGGATCCTGACTCGGGAAGAGGCTCTCGAAGGTGTCGCCGGCTGTGACGGTCACGGACTGCGTGACATTTTGAGCGGCTGTGTAGTTGTCATTGCCAGGTTGGCTGGCGGTGAGGGTGACATTTCCCGCGGCGACGCCGGTGAGGGTGGTTCCGTTCACCGTGGCGAACGAGGCGTTCGACGAGGTGAAGGTGACGGGCAATCCGGAGGTGGCGTTGGCGGTGAGAGCCAAGGTTCCACCTGCGGCGACGCTCGACGGATCGAGGGTGAAGTTCACGGTCTGGGATGCCTTCTGGAAGGTGATGGTCGCTTCGGCTACGGCTCCGCCGCGGTCAACTGTCTCTACAACGGTGGCGCGGACGACGACGGCTCCGGTGCCGGAGTTGATCGTGAGGAGGTTCGCGTTGAGGGCGACTTTGCCGGTGTCGCCACTGACGAGGGAGTAGGTCACGGAGGCGTTGGCGCTATTTGTCGCGGCGAGGGTGACTGTGGTTCCAAAGGTGGCGAATTGGGGTGCTACGAAGCTGATCGATGGGGACGAGACATCCACCAACTGGAGGTATTGGGCTTGATAACTTCCTGTTCCGGCGGTCGTGTTGGGCAAACCGACATAGAGACCGTTGTCGAGAAGGTCAGCACCCGTGCGGTTGGCGGGCCAGACATAGGCACTGGAGTTGTCAGCCAGGAGGTCTTTGACATTGTAGTTCCTGCCGCGCTCGATGCCGAAGTAGTTGGTATCGGTGCCGGGGACTTTGGCATTGAGGTCGAAGGTAGAAGCCGCAGTGCCGTTGTTTGTGCGGTAATTGTTATTGGAGAACGCAAAAACAACGCTTTGGCCGGCAGACCCTGCCGGTTGGCCGAGATTTTTGACCTTGCCGACGGCGAACATTTGGTCATCCATGCCTCCGCCTTCCGCCCTCTTGCTGAGGTAGTAAACATTCTGGCTTTGGAGCGCGGGAGCAGCGAGGCGGGCTTTGTTGACGCGACCGTAGAAGGTCTGGAGCTTCCATTCATCGGCCGTGCGGTTGCTCCAGATCGACACCATGTTGTTGTAGACCTTAAAGTTCGGGATGTTTTTACCAAAGTTGGCTTCGTATTTGGCGAAGGTATTGTTTGCGCTGATTGTGCCAAAATTTGCCTCGCTCTCGGCATAGGCCGTCTTGCTGTTTTGCGCTCCGGCTTCCTGGCCATACATGAGCATCGGAATGCCATCGAGGGCACCGACTTGGGCGTAGCCGTAGGCGATGCTCCACACATCATTGTGTGGGAAGACCTCGTCGTGGCTGGTGAGGTTGTTCAGCAGGGTGACATTGTCGAAGGCGTTGCGGCGGTCGTCGTAGGCCTTGAAGGTATCAAAGGTTTTGGGATTTTTGATTTCGCCGGCTCCGCCGTTAGCTGGGTAGCCGAAGAAGGTGTCGCGCCAGTAGAAGACGATGTTTTCGTTGAGGATATCGAAGTGGCGGGCGGAGCGGTAGCCGACGCCGTGGCGCTTGCTGCCAGCCACTTCACGGAAGCCGTCGAGGGATTCGGCCATGAAGAGGAAGTCCCATTTGCGGGAGCGGGTTTTGTTGATGGCGTATTCCCAGAACTGGGAGGGCAGGCCTTGAGCGAAGTCGCAGCGGAGGCCGTCGATGCCGATGTGGGATTGGCTTTTCGGAGTGTTTGCAGTGTGGCCGGATTTTTCGAGCCAGAAGATCGGATAGTAGGCGAAGTAGTTCCAGACTTGGCGAGTCGTATCCGTGTGGCCAGCAAACTCATCGCGTTCAAGCAGGAAGGCCAGCTTGTAGGCGTTGTCGGGATAGGATTTGTTGGAATTCTGGGTGCCTTTTTCTTTCACGAGGGTGTCGTAGTCGCCGAAGTAGAATTCACGCACATCGGTCCAGTTCCCGAAGTCGTTGCGGTCGGGCGCGGTGGCGATCTCTGTTGTGTTGCCTGCAGGCAGAGCGGGGAAGCCCTCCTTGGCATACCAACCGGGATTGAAGTCGGCGATTTTTTGCGAGGCGGTGGCGTTTGGGATATTAAGATCCACCGCGCCTTGGCCGAGAATGACATCGGGAGCGCTGTGGTTGAATGTGCCATCCATCATCACGCCCACGCCCCATTGGTCGAGACGGTTGACGAAGGTCTGGAATTCGGAATCCGCGCTCTGGGTGGTGTTTCCGCGACCGAGCATAGGGGCCACAGACCAGTAGTCACGGACGGCGTAGGGGCTGCCGGGATCGAAGACATCGCCGGTCTCCAGATTAGTGTCGCGGCCTTCAACACCGATCGGATGAATGGGTTGGAGCCAAAGCATGTTCACGCCAAGGGCGGCGTAGTGGTCTTTATTCAAGGCGTCGGGGCGTCCCTCGAAGCCGCCGGATTCTCCTTGGATCGACGGATCGTTGACGAGGTCGAGGAAGGTGCTGCGGCCGCCAAAGGTGGTGTCTTTGGCCTCGACGATGAGGGGATTGACCTCATACATGTTCATCTGAAGGGCCTTCTTGGGAGAAACGACGACGGCGCAATCGCGGCGCTGGGCGTTGTCGGTGTAGTAGATGAAGTTGTTGGCGTTGACTCCATCGACCTTGTAGCGGACTTGCAGGCGGTAGGCGCCGCAGAGGTTCACGGGCAGGGTGACGGCGTAGTAACCATCGGAATTCGGACCGGTCATGGCATAGGCGCGGAAGTAGGTGTTTGACGAAGTGGTGACGGTGTTCGGGTCCTCCTCGAGAACCGCGTGATCGCGGCGGTTGAGGTTCGTGTAGACCTGAACCTCGGACACGCTGGCGCTGCCTGCGTTCGGTTTGAATTTGACCGTGAGTTCAGAGGCTTCGTTGTTGGTCTCGTCGAGATAGAAACGACGCAGGCCGTAGTTGCCATCGGTCTCGTTGCTGTTGACAGAAACAATCATCTCAGGAATGCCAACATCGAAGCGGCCGTCGAGATCTTCATCGCGAATCGAGGCGGTGTTGACGGCTTGGTATTCCGGAATTTCGATGTCATTGCCAGAGTTGCCGAACGGGGCCGGGGCTTGGGAGAGGAGGTTCCCGCCGAATCCGCCGGAGTAGGCACCAACCGCGATAAAGAGGGTTTTCGGAACGGCGCCGAAGGCTTCAACGAGATCGAGTTCAGATTCGAGGGCTTGACCTTGCTCGCCGAGCCAGTTGCGGCCTACGGTCTTGAATCCGTAGGTCGAAGCAGCATTCGGAGTGGAGAAGAGCCAGGGCTTGGAGTTATCGGTTCCGTTGAAGTTGCCGTAGACTTGACCCCCTTTGGCCGAAGTGCCGTTGCGGTAGATGCGGAGGTCGTTGAAGTAAGGTTGGCGCTGATCGTCTCCCGCAAGGTTTTGTGCATAGAACTCAATTTGGCTTGGTGCAGCCGCGCTAACCGTAACATCGCGCGAGAAAACACTCTTTCCATCCCGCGTCGTAGCTCTGACGCGCAATACGTTGTTCGCCGCCCGGGTGATCGACCAGTTCATAGCTTGCGAGCCGTAAGCCATCCCGGAGTCGACATCTGCGACCAGAATCCTCGCATCGTTCTGGTTTTTTACGTTGAGCAAGAAGGTGCTGCCCGCGCGAATGTTGAAACCCTTCTCTCCCCCGGCACCGCTTTCCCAATTGATGGACCATTGGAAAGCAAGCGAGTCCCCAACCGCGAGCGGAGTTGTTAGCGTGCGGAAGGCCTGCACGCTCGAACCTGAGCCGCCTTTGGCGTAAAGACCAAAGGAGCCGGAGTTCATTCCGGAAATTCCCGCAGCGCTGGGATTTCCCGTAAAAACTCCAGACACATTACCGCTGCTGACGATCGACCAAGGCCCGAAGCCGGTTCCTTGGTTACTACCATTGGTCCAGGTCGTGTAATTGGAGGCTGAATCCGAATCCGTCGCCGGACCGGCCGTTACCGGGTTACCGAATTGATCGGTGATGTAGATCACATGATCGTTGACCCCGCCCTTGGGTGACCAAGTGGCTGTATAGAGTTTGTTACCACGGACGGCTGCGTAGATGCGCATGCCGTTGTCAGCGACGATGAAGTTTTGACTGTCGAACTGGCCGTCCATGACGAAGGCCGCCGATGTGGATGCCGACCAAGCCGTTCCGCCGGAGGTATCGGTGGTGCCCCCGTTGCTAAAGGTGAAATTGGCCGAGGTGGCTCCGGCAGGAACAGTGTAGGAATAGGAGAACTCTGTCGGTCCACCGCTCATTGTGAAGCTCTGGGCAGATCCCCCGCCAACGGGCGTGAAGTTGACGGTCACCGAGGAGGCGTTGGCAAGGGGACCGTCATTCGGCCGGTAGGTGACTGTAACGATCTTGTTGCCGCCGGACATGCTGAGCGAGGAGGTGGCCAGAGAACCGATGGTGGCAGGCGGGACGCTGTTGCGGTCGTAGATGTTGTAGCGGAAGGGGTCGCCGGCGATTTGATAGCCTTTTTTGATTTCATCGATGTTTTTGACGCCATCGCCATCGGAATCGCGGTCACCATCCCATTGGCCGTTGTAGAAGGTCTCGGCGTTCATGGGGTTGAGGCGGCTCCATTGCTCGCCATAGTTCGGGATGTTATCCAAACCGGGGCCGTCGCCGGGAAGGGGACGGTTCGGGCCGGGATTGCGTCCACCGAGGAAGTTTTCGAGTTCGATGTTGTCCGGCAAACCATCGCCATCGGAGTCGTGGAGGTTGCGCCCGAAAAGGTTGAAGACGACGCGGCGGGCGACGCGGTTTTCCTGGCCGTTTTTGGTGACGACGGCTTCGAAGAAGTTGGGGCCATTGACGAAGGCACCGTAGAAAATTTTATCCACATTCCCTTCGCGGTAGCGACCGGTGAAGGTGGATTCAAATTTGCCGCTGCCGACGGGATTTTCGGCGAGGGCAGGTTGCTCGTAACCGTTCCAATAGAGCTTGATGTCGCTGGCGGTGATGCCTTGGCCGGTGGGGACTGTGAGCACAGTCTTGAAGAACGGCTCGGCAATGGTCGCGCCGCTGGTGTGGTTGATTGCGATCGACTGGCCGGCGGTATTGACCGTGAAATTGCGGGTGAGTGTGGAGGTATTGATCACGCCGCGAGTGGCTCCGCGGTCTGCTTCGGATGCGGTGAGGGTGATCGAGTTAGCGCCACTGGCCAAGCCATCGAGTGCAATGCGCCAGCGGCCTTTGATGACCTCATCGGCTTGCTGGGCGGGGCCGCCGTTGATGGAATAGGTGAGATTGTAAAGGGTGCGGTCGGAATTTTCGACTGTCACGACGCGGGCCCCTTCCACAGTGTCGCCTTCGTTCAAGTTTTGGACTGCGAGGTCGGGACCGCGGCGGTCCACATAGACTGTGGTGGTGAAGGTTTGGAAGACGGCGGGTTTGTTGTTTGTGCGGCCATTGAAAGCGCGGGCTTTAACGGTGTGCAGACCTTCGGGAACATTGGTGAGATCGAGTTCAAGCTTGTAGTGGCCATCGACCACTTTGGTCATTTGCTCGAAGCCGCCGATGACGACATCTTTGCCACCGAAATCTTGGGCGGCGGCATTCAGGCTGCGGCCTTGGCCCCACTTGAGGACAACATTATCCACGAGTTCTGTGCCTTGAGCGGGCTGGCGGTAGAAGACATTGATGGTGGCGTTGTTGCCGGTGAGGCGGGTGAGGGTGCGGGGTTTGGCGGGGGCATCGCGGCCTCCGGGGATGACCCAAGGCATCGTGGAAACGCCCGAGCCCTCAAAAACGATCGGATTTCCCGTGGACGGACCTTGGGCGTTGAAGGGGGCGTAGCAAACAAATCCCTGCCCGCCCCAACCGGGGACGCGGATGTTGACTTTCCCATCACCGCCGACGGTGACGGTGTCGGGATTGCGTCCGGTGTAGTCCTTGAGAGGGGTGCCTGGAGCGAAAGAGGTTTGGATTCCGTTGCGGGTTTGGTCACTCCCCGAATCGTTCAAGGCGACGAGGAGCAGTCCCTCGCCGGAGTTGGCCTGGCCGTTGGAGTTATTGTCGTCGTAACGCTCGTGAACAAAAAAGTCTCCCTCGGCCCAACGGGTCCATTCCTTGCCGCGGGCGAATTGATTATGAATGTAGATGAGGTTGGGGATGGTCCCCATGTTTTTGTCACCCAAAGCGCCGTCGTAGCCCTTGCGCATCCAGGTCATTCCATTTTCTTCCTTGTCCTCGTTGTCGGCGAGGTTGTTGCCAGTGGAGTAGACGACTGGCGTGCCGACGCGGGTGAGGATGTAGGCGTAGGCGAGTTCGAGTTTGTTCGGCGGATCCTCGTCATGGCTGTGGGCAAAAATCACGCCTTCCTCGGGACTGAAACCGGCGCCGATGTTGTCAAGCGCGGCCAAGTTTCCATTGTTGAAGGCCGCCATGATCATTTGAGACTTGCGCGGGAAGTCGAGGTAGCGGGCTTGTATGCCCCAGTTCCGATCGCTCGGATTGCGCCAGTAGTCCGTCTCGCCGATGGAGCCGATAAAAAATTCGGAGTAAACCAGGGCGTCATCGCGCTGGATGTAGTTCGAATACATATCGTCGAACGGGTTGGTATCGGTGAACCCGCGGCGCTCGTTGAAATTTTTCTGGATGTTGTAGATAAGCGACTGGTTGCGGTCGTTCAGATTCTGGTTTGGTAAACCGAAATATTCCTTGCCGACATGTTTGGGGGCATCGAGGCGGACTCCGTCGTAGTCCATGGCGTAGCCGAGCCAGTTGATCCAGCGGGTGACGAATTGACGGGAGTTTTCGTTCACATAGCCGGTTTGATTGAAGTAGGGGTATTTCTCAGGATCGCCGGGGTGTCGAACGAATGGGGTGGGGTCGGGTGCGTAATTTGGGGCATTGGCCCCTTGAAAACGGCCGTCGAACTCAAGGACGATGTCCATGAGACTGACGAGTTCTTGGTGGAGCGTGCCGCCGTAGCCATTGTCTGGCGACCACTGGAACATGCGCGGTGGGCGGCGGAAGCCTCCGGGTTGGCTACCATCGACAAAGATATGGAAATCCTGCGGGACCATGCCGGGATAGGTGCGGTAGTCGGGGCCGTTGCCGGTGTGGTTGAAAACAATGTCGGGATAGATTTTGAGATCCATCTGGTGGGCGTTGTCCACCATGTTGCGCATTGCAGTGCGTGAGCCATAGCGGGTCTCCCAGTGGCCGCGCTGCGGCATGTCGCCGAGGTCGAAACGGTCGAAGGAATTGTAGCCCACATTGCCACCGTAGGCGTGCGGGTAGGGACCGCCGATCGGGGACTTGCCGGGAGGCGGGGTCCAGATCGACTCATAGCCGATCTCCGCGATCTCGGGCAGGCGTTCATACATCTCGTCCCATCGTGTTTCGAAGTATTGAATAATCACTTCGGCACTCACCGGGCGGGAAAGAATGACGGCGAAAGTGCAAAGGGTAAGGAGGAATTTACGCATGGCGGTATGTGGGAAGGGTGGGACTACGGAATGGGGAGGGCTGTTCAAACTACTTGATGCGGGAGAATCCCGCAACGACTCGAGGCGCGGAGTTTTTTATACAGTTCAATACACTGACTCTCAATGAAGAAGATCGCCGTCAAAAAAGCGGCTTCTGGCTTCTGATTCTCGAATGCATGGAAACCCTCGTTCTCATCTGGGCATACCTGAAGAAAAAAGAAGACGCCCGGCTTGCAAAAGAAGACCCCCTTTGGCTCGGGCTGCAGCTATGGTCAAGACACGAGCAGGCTACCCGGCATGAAGAATAGAGGCGTGTTGCGATAGGGCACTGTGTGCAGAGCTGTGAGCCTGTGCGGATCCTCGCAGCGAAAGAGATTGCCGAGCCGGGGTGAAAAAACGGCACCAAACTGCCCATTGCCGCCCCTCCTCCCTGCGGGGTGAGCCTGCAGGATTGATTTTCCACAGGTCTCCCGATTCGGGTCGGCGCCACTTTTCATTTCGAGGGCCTGCCAACCGAAACGACAACGGGTAAAAAACACCGCTTTTCCCTTTCTGAAAAAATCGCCCGCGAGGTCAAAGAAAATAGCTTTGGGCTCATCCACTGCCGCTTGGCAGCAAAACAAAACTTTTGCAGTGAAAGGCAATTGTTGTATCTTCACCGGACTTGCAGGCTTCCCCGAGACACAACCATCCGATCCCATTCCAATGCAGGTTACGGAAACCACACCCGATCTTTTGATTCAGCGACCAGCCTCACTTTTTCCGGCCGGGCTAAAGGTCGCGCGAGGTTCTGCCCGCGAGCGTTTCCTTATGCTGGTGATGTTGACGCTGGATTGCATGATCTGGGTCGGAATCTATGTTGGGTTGTCGGAGTTTTCCGGCGACTTCAATCGCTACGGCTGGGCGGAAGTGGTCTTGCCAACGGTGATCACCATCTTCTCACTCAGTCTCATCGGGGCCTACAATCCCCGCTCCGAGATGAAATCCCTCGGCTATGCAAGCGAGCACATCATTGCGTGCTTCGCGGCATTCCTGCTCGCTGCGTTTGCCGTATATCTCATCGCCTCGTTTGGCGGCGTGGTGGCTTCGAGTCGCGCGATTTTCGGCGCCACCTTCCTCGCATTTTGCATCCTTTCTCTCGCGCAACGTCGGCTTTTCTACTCCTCCACGAGCCTTCTGCGCCACGAGCGCCGCTTGCTTGTCATTAGCGACACCGAGTCCGGCGAGCGATTCTTCAAGAACTATACAACCAACAGCCAAAAGCAAAAACTCCACTTCTTCGCCACCGGCGATGCTCAAGTCGGCCGCAACGTCGCCGGCCCAGGAACTCCTGTTTATGCGGCTCTAGCCAAGGACGTCTTGAAAAGTCTAGAGGAAAATCCCGATACCGAACACGAGGCCATCGTCATCGCGGCCCCTCCCGACCAGCTCGAAAACGAGATTCTCACATCCCTTGTCGCCGTCCACTTCCAAGAACTGCCCGTCTACACGATGCACTCGTTTTTCGAGACCTATTGGCAAAAAATGCCACCCGACCTTCTCAGCCGCACCTGGCCGCTGGACTCCGGGTTCCAGCTCGTGCAGCACTCCGCCTTTGCCTCGCTCAAGCGCGTCTTCGATCTTTTCACGGCATCGTTCGCTCTCCTCCTCTTGTCACCAGTCATGACTCTCGTCGCTCTGTTGATAAAAATAGAAAAACGGGGCCCGGTCTTTTTCAGCCAAACCCGCGTCGGTCAGCACGGCAGTCTTTTTACACTCTATAAATTCCGCACCATGGAGGTCGGCAGTGAACTCAAAGGCATCTACACCGTGGAGGGGGATCCGCGCATCACCCGACTCGGACACTGGCTTCGCCTCACACGACTCGACGAACTCCCTCAACTTTGGAACGTGCTGCGCGGTGATATGAGCCTCATCGGACCGCGCGCCGAGTGGATCAAATGCGTCGAGCGCTATGAAAACGTGATCCCCTACTACCACTTCCGCCACCTCGTGCGACCAGGTATCACCGGCTGGGCCCAGGTCAATTATTCCTACGGAGCGAGCATCGAGGACACCATCGAAAAGCTCATGTATGACCTCTACTACATTAGGCATTTTTCCCTCGCCCTTGATGCCACAGTGATTCTCAAGACACTTCATGTGATGTTGTTCGGGAAGGGTCGCTAACCCCAAGTGAGCCACCCCTTGGAAGGCCACGACAAGCTCCCGCCCACGACGCCGCAGGCGCTCTGGATCTCAGCCGCCGCGCTCTCAGCCATCTGGTGGATGTCCATTCGCATGCTTTGGTCCGATTGGGATATCGACCCCCAATACAGCTACGGGTTCCTCGTCCCCATTCTTTGCGTGGCCTTGTTTATGCAGCGTTGGAGGGACCGCCCGCCTCCAGTCCCGCCGCGCAGCCTCAAAACAAACGCATGGCTCGCACTCCCGCCCCTGCTCTTCCTCGCCGTCATCCAACCCTTTTTCGAAGCCAATCCGGAGTGGCGCGTCCCCGGCATGCTGGGAGCCGTCTCCGCCGTGTGGCTCACGCTCCTTCTTGTGCACACCCTCGGCGGACGTCCTTGGCTGGGCCACTTCCTCTTTCCCATTGCGTTTTTTTTGATCGCCGTGCCCTGGCCACGAAATGCCGAGGAGGACATCATGAGCCTCCTCATGGAGAAAAATGCCATCGCCACCCTCGAAGTCCTGCATTGGTGCGGCTACGAAGCCGTGCGCCGCGGCCACCTCATCGCCCTGCCCACCGGGATGGTCGGTGTCGAGGAGGCCTGCAGCGGCGTGCGCTCTCTCCAGAGCGGCATCATGGCCGCTCTGTTCCTCGGCGAGATGTTCCGATTTACGAGCTTCGTGCGCACCGGACTCGTCCTTACGGCGGTGGTTGTTGCAGTGCTCGGCAACTTCCTTCGCGCCACCTCCCTCTCCATTATTGCCTCCCACGAAGGTGTCGCCGCTGTTGAGAAATGGCACGATACCGCAGGCTATGCCATCCTCGCCCTCACGCTCGGCAGCATCTGGAGCCTCTCCTGGCTTTATCAAAAATTCCGCCGTCCTCGTCAGTGCCCCCTCCCCGTTCCACCATCCAGCCTGCCTTTATCCATCCCCGCACCTCTTCGCACCGCCTGCGTGGTGGTGATCGCCATTGGCACGACCTCCCTAGCTGGAACTGAAGTCTGGTATCGCTCGCACGAGAAATCTCCAGCGGGAGTCTCCACTTGGACCCTCGCCTCCGGAACACCCGGGACCAAGCCCGTCGCCATACCAGACCGCACCCGCCGCATTCTGTTTTTTCCCGAGGGATTCTCCGAGCGCTTCCTCGATCCCGCCGGCCACAACTGGCAGCTCTTTTACTTCCGTTGGCCCGCCGGACGCACAGCCATCCAAGCGCTCAGCATTCATGACCCCCGCACCTGCCTCGCAAGCATCGGCATGACCCTCGAGAGCCAACTCCCCTCGATCTCCATCGAGGCCGGCGGCATCCACCTCCCGTTTCAAGTCTTTCGTTTCGCCGACCGCGGCCGACCCGTGCTCGTCTTTCACTCCATTATTGCAGAGGGGTTATCCGCATCCGATGCTATCCAAGCTGGGCAAAATCCGACGATGGCAAACTACACAATCACAGGCCGCTGGGACATGGTGCGGCGAGGTATCCGAAACCGCGGCCAGCGCTTGATCGAAGCCGCCGTCTGGGACACCGCCGATGTCACCTCAGCCGCAGCCTCCCTCCAGGATTTTCTTGATAAATCCCTATCCATCTCCGGACGCCCATGAGTGAACCTTTAGAAAAACGCCCACGCACATCCTCAGCCAAGCGCACCACCCGCACCCCCTCGCCCGATCCCCAGGACGTCCCCGCTCAATCCCCCGGCGAACTGCCCGATTACGAAATCGACAAGCCAAGCCGCCGACGGAACGAGATTCTTAAAGAAGCCCTCGGCGACCTCCGCGTGCGCATCGTAGCCGCTATCCTGATCCTCGCCGTTTTAGCAACCCTCACCCTGCCGCCCGCCTACCGGAAAGTCAAAGTCTGGCGAGCCATGCGCCTGATGGAGGAATGCCAGACCGCCGCCGACAACGGGAATGTGCCGCACGCCATCAACCTCATGCGCCGAGCCGTGCTCATGGCCCCCAACAACGAAGCCGTCTTCCGCAACGTGAGACTCCTCAACGCAAGCCTCGGCGACCCCGGCGCCCTCGGAGCCCTGCAAGTCCTCCTTCTCGAAAACAAGACCACACCCGATGAAATTCTCGTTCTCGCCGAACAATCCCTCAAATCCGGTAAAACCGTCCTCGCACGTGAGGCCCTCCTCAAACTCAAAACCCACCCCTCCGCGCGGCGCACCATCGTCGAGATGCGACTCCTCGACAGCGACGGCAACCGCCAAGAAGCCGTAGATCTCGCCCGCGCCAGTCTTCCAGAATTCCCCCCCGCCGACGCCGATAAAATCCTGCTCGCCACAGCAGAGATGATTCTCAAAACCCACATCCCAACGAGCCAGGAAATCCTTTTGCCCCTCGCCAAAAAATCCACCCCAACCGGCATCGCCGCACTCCGCCTGCTTGCAGCCCAACAACTCATCCAACCCGGCAGCGGCTCCGTGAAATCCTCCGACATCGCCACCGCCCTCACCGTCCACCCCCTCCACAGCGGCGACGACCTCCTCCTCGCCGCCGATTTGCAAATCACCGACAACCCAGACTCGAAACCCGCCCTCATCGCCGCACTTCGCCAATCCCGCGCCAACTCCCCCGAACAAGACTCCCTCGCCCTCGCTCGCTGGCTCAACCGACGCATGTTCTACAAAGATGCCATCGAATTCGTCGGCCGCGAGCGAGCCCTCTCGGATTCCAAGTGGCTCCTCATCTACCTCGATGCCCACGCCGGCCTCGACCGATGGAACGACGTCTTCGCCATGCTCGACGCCGAAACCGTCGTAGGCCTCTCCGAGAGCATCCGCCTCCTCTTCCTAGCCCGCGCCGCCGACGAATCCGGAGACCACACCAAAGCCGAGGACACCTGGCGAGAAATGCACAGGGGCCTCGCCTACGAGAAACCCGAAGTCGTCTCCTTCATCGCCGCCTACGCCATGCGCATCGGCGAACGCGACCAAGCCATCAAGGCCTACACCACCCTCTCCCGCAGCAAAGAGACAGCTCTCGAGGGCTTCCTCGGCCTCATTCGTTGCTGGCCCTCCGACGCCCCAGCCTCCGAACTCATTCCCGTTTACAAAGAATTCCTCGAGACCTACCCGAACCTCGGCGAAGCCCGCTGCGACCTCGCCTACCTCCAACTCCTCGCAAATCAAAACATCTTCGAAGCCGCCGCAACCGCACGCGACCTCTATCAAGCCGCCCCCTCCTCCCTCGCCCCCCTGAGCGTCGCCGCCCTTGGTCACCTCAAAACAGGCGAAGCCTCCCAAGCCGACGCCCTCTACGAAGGAAAACTCATCCCCTGGTCCACCGCCCCCGCCCCCTGGCGCACCGTTCGTGCAGCCGTCCTCTACGCCACAGGCAAAACCGTGGAAGCCAACGAACTCGCCGCCACGATCAAAAAATCCCAACTCCGCCCCGAAGAACGCGCCCTCCTCCCCGCCGACTAGCCCCACCCTCCCGGCTTTTTTCTGGAGACGATTGAGAAACTTCAGACATCCGGACCTCCGGGCGGCGTGGACCGCAGTCGAGGAACCTCAATGAACCGAATTGAAGGACTTCCTCTCGTGTGGTGATCGTTCGATATGCCGCAAATCCAGCTCCCGATTTTTCCCGCCAGCAGCACGCCGATTACCAGGGAACTTGCCTCTCAGGAAAGGGACGCCGTGGTTTGGTATTTCAACGGGCATCTTCCGGTTTTCAGCCACCCGGTCACTGACATCGCATCATTCCGTTTTTTTACCAGCCAGCTCATAGCCAATGGCAACGCCTCGCAGAGCGAGATTTCACGCGCGTTCGGAGTGCCCCTGGTCAGCGTGAAGCGAGCCTGCAAGAAGTTGCGCGACGAGGGAGCGGCGGGATTTTTTCGTTCACCTGTGCCCCGGCAAGGTCACAAGCTCACGGAGCAACGCCTTCAGGAAGTCCAAAACCGGCTCGATGCGGGAATGGAAGTTCCAGCCATCGGCACGGAACTTGGCGTGCTGCCCAACACGATTCACAAAGCCATCCGCGCCGAGCGGCTCAAAAAAAAACGCAAGCACTCACCCATCCCAAAGGAGAAAAAAGCACACTCCAACTCGCCGAACGCGGCACCCGGTTGACCAACGGCCTCTGGCTTCGTGAAATCCGAGCCCTGAGCGAAACCGGCCACCAACCCGCGACGACGCCCGCAGCTTTACGCGCGCCCTCTTCGCCACCAGCGTCAACCTGCGCCCCGACCCCGCCCGCAACGAACTGCGCGTCGAAATCCACGGCCAAACCAACCCCATCCCCAACGCCACCCTCGATGCCCTATGCACCGAACTCAACGCCACAGAAATCTGCTATCCCGGCACCACCCTCCGCCTCGTCTACCGCCCAATCAGGTCATCCATTCTCCCGCCAGGTCAGGATGTCTGAACTTGGGTTAATGCCATTCCCGACCGACCCTATTGGCGACCTTCCACCAAGCCTCCTCAAATACAGCCAACTCTGCATCCGAAGCCTCAAATTCGGCAAACTCCCTTCCCACAGTGCCGCCCCGACTTCCACGCAATTATTGTGAAATCGAATGCCCGCGATTTCACGCGATTATCTCGGCGCTGGACATAGTGTGGATGTCAATCGCTTCACCACTGTCCAGTGATGATGTCCGCTGAGCTTTTCGTGTTCAGGCCAAAGATCAGGTCGTTCTTCATGCCAGAACCTGGCTCCGACGATGGTTAAAAAGCAAACCCGAAGCCAAACAAAACCGCTCCTGTCGGATCCCCCTCTTGCCGGATGAGATTATAACCGTAGTCGATCCTCAAGGCCCCTATCGGCGTGTAGACACGCGCTCCCAACCCGGGGGCCACGGCGGTTTCCGCCCATTGATATTTCTCCGGAGTCAAAGCGAGATTGCCCGTGTCAAGAAACGCCACACCGTAAAGAGAACCCCAAATCGGGACTTGGAGCTCCGCGCTCAGCAACCACATCAACTCCCCGCCAATCGGCGCGCCCCCGACATCGCGAGGGCCCATCCCGTCGAGCTGAAAACTTCTCACCGATTCCGGCCCACCCATGAAAAACCGCTCGGGGGTTGGAACCAATCCCGAGCCACCATAAGGCGCGATCCATCCCACCTCATGGCGAAAATGAACGAAGGGCACAAAGGCACGCTCGGGAGTGATCTCGCGCAGGGGCAACCACCAACCCGCGCGCGCCTCCACCTCAAAAAAATCCACCTCCGAGCCGATAGCCTCCGAAGCCAACCCCACGCTGTAATTTAAAAAATGTCCCTTCATGGGAGCCAGAATGTCGTTCCTTCGATCGAGCGTTTGCGAAACTGCCAGCAAGCCCACGGTGTAATCCGCTTCATCCGCACGGGTTCCCGCTCCCTCACCGAAGACCCTCACATTCGTTACCGATCTCCATTCATACTCCACCTCCCAGCCACTTAGATTCGGCGAATCAAATTGCCTCCGCAGTCCCACCACCCCCCCGTAAAACGTCGCCTCATAAGCGGGCAGTTCCTGACGCAAATAAAATCCTGCAACCGAAGCCTCGTTGGCGGAGTTGAGCACCATGGGATCTGTGATCCGGATCGACCCGCCATACCCAAGCGCCGAATACTCCCCATCCACCGAAAGACTATTCATCGTGCCGACAAAATTCCTGTCGGTGTAGACCATGTTGACAAAAAGTTGCTCCCACTGGCTATACCCCGCCACGCCGCGAATCATACGCGCCGCCCCCTCCTCGACATCCAAATCAAAATCAAGCAAATCACCCTCCACCTCCCGCACCGCAAGGTTGATATCGGAAAACGCCCCGCTGAACCATAGCCTGCGCTCCCCCGCCTCGATCCTCGACTGATCATACACCTCGCCCGACTCAGCGCCCAACCGCAGGGCGATCGCCTGGGCGAACGTGCGCTTATTGCCACTCACGGAGACTTTGCCGATTCGAAAAACAGGCCCCCTCTCCAGGAAAATTCTCAAATCCACCGCACCCGTCGAGGGATTCATCAACGGCGTTACATCCACTTTCGCGAAATAGTGTCCATTGTTTTTCAACAACCGGAGCAACCTCCCCCGCGCCAACACCGCTCGCTCGTCCGTCCAGATTTGCCCCTTCAAGTCCTGCAGCAAGGTGGCGATTTCTCCCTCGACACGCTCCTCCCCGTCACCTGTAAGCATCACATACCGCACCCGGCAGATGACCCCCTCGACGATTTCATACGTGACATCTTTCTCCCCCGCCCGCGCACCTGCCGAGACCGTGAACTCCACCTGCGCGTTGAGATAACCCTCCCGCGCGTAGAGCCCCCGCAAGTCCTCACAAGCCGCCTCCTGCGCACTCTCGACATACCGCAACCGACCCAGAAAGGAACGAGAAGACCGCCGTAGCGATGCCACCACAACATCCTCCAAGCGATTCACCGAAAATACCCCACCACCCTCGAAGCGCAATTTTCCAAGCCTCATCGCAGGCCCCTCCGCAATCCTCACCACGGCCGTCCCTGCCCGCGCATCAAAAGCATACCCGACCTCGGCATCCAGAAAACCCCTGTCATTGTAAAACTCCCTCACAAAAAATGCCGCATCGTCCGCATCCGTAGCGCTCAGGACTCCACTCACCGGAACCTCATACCGCCTTAGAGCCCTCACCAATTGGGCCTCAGTAAAACTTTCCGCTCCTTTAAAAACAACACTCACGCTGCGTTCCCCCTCCCCAGCGCCTGCCGACCACCCCAATCCCATCACAGCCATGAGAAGGAAAACTCCGCTCATTTGAACCTCACCGTGTAGGTCAACCCGGTCCCCAGAAATCCATAACCGTCCCGCTGCGCCATGACTCCAAAGTTTTTATTCAACCGGAATTCCCCCCGCGTCGTTGGCATCAACCCCTGCAGCACGGCCGGCCGAGTCGTGATCTGGACGCGATTGATGAGCGAGTCCGTATCCACCCCCTCCCGTTCAAACTGCCGCGCAAACGTCTTGAGCAAAAGCAAGCTCCCCTGCCCGATCGCCGCCTCCCCCAGCGAAGCGCCAGTGTGGGCCCCAGGCACAAGCCCCATCGTCAACAGCAACACAATCGACTCCTGCGGCAGAGGGGGATCCGACCTCAAAAAAAGATTCCCCTCGTCCAACGGGCCTTGCGCGATCAGTTGCACCTCGTAGTTCAACACCTCCGAGAAGCCCCGCACATCCACCAGTGGCACACGCGGCGAGGCAGGGTCCAAGATGATACGCCCCTCCGGGATGCTCACCGTTGAGAATGGCAAATAGGCCTGCACGTTTTTGATGTCCACCCCGCCCTTGAGAACGGGCTGCCCGAGCGTCCCCCCCACCGCGATATCGGGAATGATCTCCCCGCTGGCCAGATTCCCAACGATCAAAAACGGACTCTCGTTCGCGACCGACACATCCAGCTTCCACTCGGCAAACGGCGCGGGCACCAGCCCCCCCAACTCTGGAAGCAACAGCGGAGCCACACCGCTCTGCGCCGACTGCAACAACGGCGTGATCTCCAACCTCTGATACACCCGCCCATCCACCAACCGCACCGCCCCCGCTATCGTCGCCGACTCCAACCCGCCCCGCAGCGAGAGGTCCAGATTCGTTCGCAAGCGGAAATTTCTGTCCCGATGCACCAAGACCTCGCTCCCCACCAACCGCAGATCGAACCTCACGTTTTTCACATCCGAAAAATCCCCGCCCCCGCTCAGCCGCAACCTCCCCGCGCCCACTGTCGCCGCCGTGTCAACGAAGCGAAACGTCTTCCCGTCAAAACGGCACACTCCATTCACATCCTCCACCAGCGGCACACCCCGATGCACCTCCAAGAGTCCTCCGGTGACCATCGCCACACCATCGATCGAAGGAGCCAGCAGCGAATTCCCCAACACAATCTCCGCCCCCGCCCGACCTGCAACGCGCCGCAGGCCGGGCACGAATTCCCGAAAAACCGCCAAATCCGTCTCCGGCACGCGCACACACCCGCGCAACACCCCCGTCGGATCGACCCAATCAAGCCGACCCTCCGCCACGCGAAAGCCAAAGGGAAAACTCGCCTCCAATGTCACCGGCTCGATCCGCGGCACCCGCGCAAGCCCGCTCACAGCAGCCACCCCATCCTTCGCCAGAAAATCCACACGCACCTCGGAGGCCAACTCCACCGCATCTGGAGCCGCCGTGTGAAGATCACGCAACACCCACGATGCCTCGACCCGAGGGGACTCGATCTCCCCGCCCAAGCGCGCTTCGACCCGGCTCCATCCCGTCACCGGCAGCACCTGCCCGGCCAAGGCAGCGAGTTTCTCCAACGGCATCTCCCTGCCCGTCACTGCCCCGTCCAACTCCCGCCCCGCAAGGAATCCCTCCGCCCAAGACTTCCCTTTCAACAACACAAAAGGATTCCACGGGATATCCACCGCCCCGCTGAGAAGCTCTTCCCCTCCCGAAGCCAACCGTATTCCGCCCATGCGCACCCCGTCCGCATCGGCCTCCAAGGAAAAATCCAGTTCCATCCCTCCTTGTTCCAACCGCGCCTCCCCCACCTTGAGGTGCTCCGGCCCATAACTCCCCGCAAAGCGCCCACCCATCCCCTGCCACCCCGCTCCGGCACTAACCCCGACCAACCGCGCTGAGAATTTTCCGCGATGCTCCCCCTCCCCGCCCTCGCCGCTCCAATCCAACTCGCCACCGCCGCCGACCGGGCTCTGGCCCCCACCCTTCAACGCCTCCACAAATCCCGCCACCTCGTCCAAGCTCAACGCCACCCTCCCGCAATACCGCCCGCCCTCCGGCCGCCATGTTCCAGAAGCCTTCACCCAATCGCCCAGCAAGAATTCGCGCACCTCCAACTCCCCGTCCCAGAATCTCGCCGACAGATTCATCCCGACCGGCCGAAGCCCCCTCCAAGTCAACCCCGTCCCGGTTGCCTCCAACTCCGCCGAGATACCCTCCGCGCCTCCGGATGCCTCGACCTTCGCCCGCACGCTGCCCCCGACCCCTTCGGCCTGCGGGACTCCCAACTCGGCCAGTATCCCCACATCCCGCAAATCCGCATCCAGCCTGCCGCTCCAGACCGCCTTCCCCCAATCCCCATCACCCGGCAACACACAATCCCCCTCAAGCAAAATTCCACTCGCTCCCCGCTTCGCCTCCAACCGCGACATTCTGACAACCTCATCGTTCAGTCGCGCCTCGACCTCGACCCGATCCCACACTCCCCCGCGAAATCCCACTCCTGTCCCGAACAGCCCGATCCGCGCCTGCCCGCCAACCAGATCATCGACCACAGCGACCCACTTTATATCCAAACGCTCCACCCTCCCCGTCAACCCCCACCCGCCAGAGGCCCAGCCATCCACACTCTCCAAGTCGAGACCCAAGGCCGTGACCGACAGATCCGCATCCATATATCCCTCCTCCTCCCCATAGCCCAAACTCATTCCCACCCAGCCCCCGAAAGCCTTGAAATCACCGCGCAACCCGACCCCTCCGGGCCGCACCAAATCCACCACCAGATTCGCCAACTCCACACCGCGACCCAATGTTACCCCCGAGAGGTAAACAACCCCTTGATTCCAATATGCCCGCGCCGCGTCCGCATCCAACCGCACCGCCACACCCCCCGCCTCTATCACCCCGCCATCCCAGAACAGGCGGCCCGTCCGCCCCTCACGCAACCGCAATCCGGCCCCAGTCAACTTATAGCGCTGCGCATCGGCCAATACTTCGAATGACCTCACATCCCAATCCACCACGGCAGGCATCAAACGCACCGCCAACCTCGACATTCGTGCCAATTCCTCGGGCGTCAGCACCGGCCCCGGACGCAGTGGAGCCATCCACTCCGAGCGGGCATCCAGCAACGCCTCAACGCCCCGCAACGAGAGCCGCGCCACCCATTTCCTCCGATCAAAAAGCCAATCCCGCACCCGTGGCAACGCGACCTCGATCAACTCCACACGCACCAATGTCTGCGATCCCGAAGGCGTCCCGGGCCCACCAACCAACACCAGATCATGAATCCTCAGCGCACGCCCGAGCCCCCCGTCCACCCTCATCGAGCGCACCGAAAATCCCGCTCCAGGCAAAACCCGATCCAAGCCGACCCTCACCAAGTAATCAATCGCCCGGCCCTGAACCCATAAACCACCCGCCCCCGCAGCAACCACGCAGACCGCAAGGATCATGGCGCAACGCCAAACCGGGCGATAGCAAGCACCTCCCCTCCGGGACTTTTTTATGTCCTCCTTCACCTCGTGCAATTCCACGAACACCCCCGACCGTTGTCGATGCCAAAAATTGAGAAACCACGCACGGAAAAAGAGACGCGCGACCAGCGAGCCGGCTCGCCTCAGCCACCCGTCGCCGCCGCGCGCACGCTGCCGCAGTAAATCGTGACAACTCCCAGTGTGAGTGGCCGGGGGACCTCGCAAAGGAATCCGCAGGAAGTCAGAAGCGCATTCATCACGATCCCGCTGGGAAAACTCTCGATCGAACCGCCCAAATACTCATACGCCTCTCCCCGCCGCGTCGCCCAGTGTGCCAAACGCGGGAGGACATGGTGCAAATAAGCCCGGTAAAAAGGCAAAACCCACTCGGACTCCGGGAGCGAGAAATCCAATAGGAACAACGTCCCTCCCGGACGCAGCACCCGCCGGATCTCGCCAATCGCCACCTTCCAGTCCGCCATGTTCCGCAGGCCAAAAGCCACGGTCACCACATCGAAGGCGCCATCCGCAAATGGCAAAGCCAACCCGTCGGCCTGCACCAAGCGAGCCACTCCCTTCCTACGGGCCTGTTCCAGCATCGGCAGGCAGAAATCCGCCGCAGTGATCCGCGCACGCGGACAGGTCTTCTGAATCGCAATCGCCAAATCCCCGCTGCCGGTCGCAAGATCCAGAACCTTCGAAGGGGCAAGCGAGCCCACCAGTGCGGCGAGCTTCGATCTCCAGAGGAAATCCATGCCACCACTGAGGAGGTGATTCGCAAAATCGTAACGTGAAGCGATGGAGGCAAACGTCTGCCTCACAAATTCCGGATTTTTTTGAGCAAGATTCGTAGCCACTAGGAAAATATCCGGCAATGGTGCTCACGAGAGGACTCGAACCTCCACGGGTTACCCCATACGATCCTGAGTCGTATGCGTCTGCCAGTTCCGCCACGTGAGCAACGTGGAGGCACACAATCTCTCGGGCACGCCCCCATGTAAATGCTAAAATCGGAAAATTCCAAAAACCGCCCCCGCAAACCACCCCGGTCGCCCATAAAACAAACACTGGACAACCTTTTGGCTCTGTGCTATCAAAACCGCCTCATGCTTATGCAACGTAAAAGTGCCTTCTCCCGACGCGGCCCCGACCTGGTAACCGAGGAGCTGGTCGCGGTTCTAACGAAAAAGACGTCTTTTGAGTTCAAGCAGCTCTTCGACATGGTTCATGAACGCCTCCGGGCACGGAACGCAGCCAGCGGTGGAGAAGAAATGCTTCGTCTTCGCGCCTACGAAAAGCTGCAAAACCTCGTTTCCCGGGGCATGGTCAAGAAGACTGGGAAAAAATACAAAGGCCTCGCCTCGTTGGCAAAAGCCCTCACTCCAGACCCGATCCCGGTGCCCAAGTAGCATCCCGCACAAAAAAGAACCGCCTTGAGGCCGGCCATCCCCTGATAATCAGGAGTCCAGAAGTCAGGGATGACGACACACACACAGGCGGTTTTTTTGCGCCGCTGGAGAACGCGTGTCCGCCCACCGAACCCCGGTTGACGGCACCTAAACCGCGTCACACGTGCGCTGGCGCAAGGCACCCCGCCTTGCCAAGACCCATACGCCAAGAAGCAAGCCGCTGAAGACCAGATCCGAAGCAAGCGAGTTCCGTAAGAAAACCCATGACGGAGGGAAACCTGGCAGCCCCGTGGTAAGTGACATCACAAGCCCCCCCAGCCCGCTAGGGTAGGCGGGATTCATGAGCCAGGCGGCAGAGTTTGTGACCAAATAAAACAAGACCCCGCTCCCGAGGACCGCACTGAAGAACCCAAAGGTCGAAAAATCCCTACGGGCCATGAGACGACCGATCCCCACAATCGCCGCGATCGCGAGCCATGAGACGATCTGCCATCCCCCGACAATCGGATATCCAAGGAAAAGGCTGAGCAAGACGTCCGAAACTAAAAGCGCCGTCAGCGGCACAATCCAAGCCATCCGGCCGGGCAGGAACAGGCCGCCGCAAAAAGCCACAGCCGCAATCGGTGAAAAATTTGGCAACTCCGGCAACACGATGGCCCGCACAACGCGAAAGACAGCCAGAAGAAGGATGCCGCACGCGACAGAGAGCACCGCGCCGCGGGTTACGGACTTCAAAGGAGAGATCATGTTCATGCACCAGCAGATTTACCGCTCCGCTCCACCCCCTGCAAGCCCGCTATTTTCGCGAAACGATGACCGGCGACCCCGGGGAGTGATTTCACAATACCCGCCCGCACCCGTATTTTGCTATAGGACTCTCCCATGTCCAACTCGCCGATTCTTGCAGCACTTGCCCGCGCCTACGAATCCAGCCGCGCCGGACGCACAGGGACGGCCTCGTTGGACTTCCAAACCCCCGTCGAAAAAATTCTCTCCTCGGCAGATGCCACCACCGGCCAAAGCTACGAACTTGCTCTCCGCGACCTCCGCGCAGCGGCCATGGCCGGCGCTCTTCAACTCGAGCACCACCGGCACGACCCGAATCTTCTCATCAAAGTTCGAATTCCTGCCGCGCTCGAATCCTCATTCCACAGCCACCTCGGTCGCCCCACCCCAGCGGAACGCCGCAGAGTCCTTGCCGACGCAATCCTCGCGCTCGCCACACTGCCCGTCCCCGCCGAATGGCAAAAAGCCTGGGCCACATTTTGTGAATCCACCGCCGGGCGCACGCTCAACGGCGAATCCATAGCCCCCCTCGACCGCGGCGATCCGGACCGCACGCTCACACTCCTCAACGCCTCCGCACGGCTCCTGTCCTGGACCGGGGAGTCCTACCAACGCTTCGCCAGTTGCGTGCTTTTCAACGACTCCAAAAAACTCGAAACCCTCCGCCCCGCCATCGAAACCCTCCTCGCCCACATCACAGACAACGCGATCGCCTCTCTCGAGACCCTTGGCATTACGCCCACAGGCGGCGGTTGCTGGATCCACGGCCCCGCCACGCTGGAGCCCCCCGCCGGTCCGATTGCCCTCGCGGCCCTGCGCCTCCCAGTCCACCTCTCCGCAGCCGATCTCCTAGCCTCCCGTATCACGACATCCGCCAGGCGATGGATCCTCGTTGAGAATGAAACCATGCTCCACGAACTCGCCAAGCTCCGGAGCGGGCACCTCCTCCTGAGCAGCGGCTTTCGGGGCGGCTACCCCAATAAAGCCGTCATTACCCTCCTCCAAAACGCGCCCACCGTCGCCGAACTCCTCCACTTCGGAGACTCCGACCCGCAGGGATTTGAAATCTTGGCGAACCTTCGCGCCCGCACGGGCCGTGCCATCGCCTCGCTCCACATGAACCATCGCCCCCACCCCGGCTCGCCACTGCTCACCCAGCACGAGTCGCGCCTCGCTCTCCGCCTCCTCGATTCCTCCCACCTCACGATGGACGAAAAATCGACCCTCCTCGCCATCCATTCCAACGGTCGAAAAGGCCTCTTCGAGCAGGAATCCCTCGGCCTCCCGCACATCGATCCCGTGACCCGGCTGCCGGCTTTCCAATAGCCCGCATCGCTTCCCTCTAGCTGCGGCGGCCTTGCGTCTGATACCTTTTTTTCTCCATGCAGCATCCCATCACCATCGCCGGCGGCGGCCTCGCGGGGCTCTCCCTCGCAATCGCCCTTCGCACCCGCGGCGTGGATGTGACGCTTCATGAAGCCTCCATCTACCCGCGCCACCGCGTCTGCGGCGAATTCATCAGCGGCGTTGCCCCCCAAACCCTGGCCACCCTTGGCATTCCGGCATGCCTCGACGATGCCGTCCCGCTCTTGACCTCCTCCTGGAGCGACTCCAAAGGCCTCCTCTCCGAAATGAACGTGCCCGGGCAAGGCCTCTCCCGCCACACGCTTGACGACCGACTGCAACGCCAATTCACCGCCCTCGGCGGACATCTCGTCACCCACTCGCGCATCGCCCCCGGGCACGGAATCATCTGGGCCGCCGGACGCCCCCGCCGCAAAGGCCCCTGGCTGGGCATCAAATGCCACGCACGCAATCTCCCCCTCGCTCGCGACCTCGAAATGTTCACCTCCCCATGCGGATACATCGGCCTCGCAAAAATCGGCCACAACCTCGTCAACATCTGCGGGCTCCTCACCTCGGCCCCCGGTCTCAAAGCCAAAGGCCCCGCCCTGCTCACTGCACACCTGCGCCGGGGAGGACTCCACACCCTAGCAGAGCGTCTTGAAGCCGCCGACCTCGAGGAATCCAGCTTCTGCGGGGTTGCCGGCTTCCAGACCGGCCCCCAGCCGGGTCCCCTTTTTTCCATTGGCGACGCCTCCAGCATGATTCCTCCCTTTACCGGAAATGGTATGACCATGGCGTTTGAATCGGCTGAGTCCGCGCTCGAACCCGCCCTTGATTACGCGGACGGCCGGAAATCCTGGGCGGAAGCGGCTGTGGCCAGCTCAGCGATCCAGCGTGCCCGCTTCCGCAAACGCATGGCCGCTGCTGCGTGCCTCCACGCGCTCCTCACGACACCGGTCACGCTCCGCCTCACGACTGCGTTGGCCCGCCGGCGACTCATTCCTTTCCAGACCCTGCTCAACCTCGTCCGCTGAAATGTTTCTCCAATCCCTCGCCACCGCTTTTCCCGCCCATTCCTTCACCCAGCACGAGTGCTTGGCCATTCTCCGCGACTCGTCAGCCATGGCGCCGCTGAAGCAACGCTCGTGCGATCTTCTCGGGAAGATTCTCACAGGAAATTCCGGCATCGAGACCCGCCATTTCTGTGATCCCGATCTGCCGAAAGTTTTCCGCTACGATGCCGGGGAACTGCACCGGCATTTTGAGCACCATGCCCCGCGCCTTGCTGCTGACGCGCTCGTCCGGGCATGTAACCAAGCGGCTGTGCAGCCCGCGGAGATCGATGCATTGCTCATTTGCACCTGCACAGGCTACCTATGTCCCGGCCTCAGCAGCTACGTTTCCGAACGTCTGGGCCTGCGCCCGAACGCCTTTCTCCAGGATCTCCTCGGCCTTGGCTGCGGGGCCGCCCTGCCTCTGCTCGAGACCGCCCGGGGTGTGCTCGCAGCGAACCCCGACGCTCTCGTCGCAACGGTCGCGGTGGAGATCTCCTCCGCCGCCTTCTACCTCAACGACGAGCCCGGCGTGCTCATCAGCCTGTGCCTTTTTGGCGATGGAGCCGCCGCTGCGCTCTGGCGCTCGACAGACCAAGGCCGCCAATTCCGCTTCCATAATTTCCAGACCCTTCATGAGCCCGCCCATCGCGAGAAAATCCGATTTGTGAACGCCAATGGCCGCCTTAAAAACCAACTCCACCGTGATGTCCCAGCCCTTGCGGCCGATGCCGTCGCTCGGCTTTACGAAAATCGCACCGCCACCCCGGACCACCTCATTGCGCATACGGGCGGGCGTGATGTGATCGAAGCCATCGAATACAAGATTCCCGGCGAACGCCTCTCCGAAACGCGCGAAATCCTTCGCCGCTACGGCAACGTCAGCAGCCCGTGCGTCCTCGCCGCCCTCGAGGTCTCCCTGCAAACGCACCCTGATTCCTCCCACCTTTGGATGACCGCATTCGGAGCGGGCTTCTCGGCCCACAGCGCCGAACTGACTCGCTAAAACCACGTTTTTATCCGTGCCGGAAAAAGTCATTCCTGATTAAACCCAAAGCTTCCATGATACCCGCCCCATCGCTGGCCAATGCCGTTTTCGCGGAGGTCTCGCCAAAGTTTTTCTCGCTCCTCTCCGGTCCGAACGCCCGCCTCTACCTCGATCTGGCGGATCTTCTGGAGTCCGAGTCCACACGGCGCCCAAGCAACCTCGAGCGCGATGAGGCGATTTCACTTGCCGCCGAGTGGCTCGAGACATCGGGAGCCGTCGCCGCACCGGAATCCGACACCGATGTCCCGGAGTCTCTCGTCCCGCGCGACCGCGCTCGTGTGCTTGTGGAGCGCCTCCGCGATGCGGGTTGGCTGCGCGAGGAGACTCTCAACGACTGGTCGCGCCAGATCACTTTCGACGAGAATGCCGCCCTGATCCTAGGCTCCCTCCGCACCATCGCCTCCGCGCACAGAGACCCCCTGCGCTTCTCCGACAAACTCGTCAACGTGTGCCTCACCCTCTGCGGCCCACAGTTCCGCGAGGATCCCTGGGCCCAGCTCCAAGCCTGCACAACCCTTGTCACCGACGGACTCAAGGAACTTCGGCTCATGGGAAAATCCATCATCCGCCACACCCGCCGCCAGCTGGAATCCGCAACGCTTCGCGACAACCTCGCTCTCGTCTTCGACGAGTTTTCGGGAAAAATCACGAACGCCTGCTACGCTGGACTTGTTCGCGCGAGGCTCCCCGCGCGCCTGGCCGATGCCCGCCGCGCGCTCGACGGCATGCACCTCGACGCCCAGCTGCTGGAGCGCATGCGCACGGATTTTTTAAGCCGCCCGGGGCAAGCCTCACCCCCGCTCGACGACCACGCCGCGGCCACGCAGGTTGCCAACGGGATCGAAGACCTCGCCAACGCACTGGCGCGCGTCATCCCACTGGCCGACGAGATCGACCGCCACACCTCCGACTTTGCCCGAAAATCCCTCGCCCGCTTTCGCTACCTCCAAGAGGTAGCCGGGGAGCGCCGCGAAGCTGTGCAGACGTTTTTTGAAACGCTCGGCACCGCATTTGCGGGCAAGACCTACCGCGACATGGAGGCCCTCGAGGCGTCACTGCCGGCGCCCCGCCTGCCTGATCCGCGCGTCCTCTCGGGCATTGATTCCCTTTTCACTCCCCGACTCCGCAGTGAAGCGGGGGAAATCGAACCCCTCGATGAGGAGGCCGATGCCGATGCCACCGGCCGGGCCCGCATCCAGCTCCAGAACGCCCTCCGCGACTCCCTCACCCTGGGCCGCGCAAACCGTTTTGCAGCCTCCCTGCCGGGCGAGCGCATCGCCTCGAGCCGGATCCCCCTGCCGACGACCGACGAGCTTGAGGATCTCATCGCCTGCCTCCTCCATGCCGGCTCCGCTCGCGCGGCCTACGATATCGAACTGGATCGCTTCCGCAGTGCGGAGGAAACCCCGCACTTCACATCCACCGGTGCGATTCTTCTGGAATCCTTCACCCTCGTGAAAAAGTAATTCCCGCGCTCCCGCACATCGCCCGCGAGCGTGATGGGTCAATCGTCCTCAGTCCGGCACGATCTCGGTTCCGATGCCCGCGTTGGTAAAGATTTCCAGCAGGAGACAGTGCTGAATGTGCCCCCCGATCATGTGGATTTTTTTGACTCCCCGGGCCAATGCGGCTGTGGCCGAGGTGACCTTGGGGATCATGCCTCCAGCGATGATTTTTTGATGAATGAGGCTGTCAACCTGGGTGACGGTGAGGCTGGGAATGAGGGATTCCCTAATCGACGCGTCGCGCATGATTCCGCGCACATCGGTCACGTAAATCAGCTTCGTGGCCTTGAGTTCGACAGCAAGGGCCGCGGCAGCGATATCCGCATTGATATTGAGGACCACTCCGTCGCGTGTGGCTCCAATCGGGCTGATGACCGGAACGATTTCCGCTCGCACGGCGTCGCTCACTGCAGAGGCCGTCACGCCTTCGGCTTCACCCACAAAGCCGATATCCACCGTCTCCCCGTCGATCACAGCCTGCCTCTGGAGTTGCTGGGCAATGAAAACCCCTTTTCCGGAGAATCCCTTGGCGCGCCCGCCAAATCCATTGAGAGCGGAAACGATGGAGGGGTTGATCTCGCGATCCAATGTCTCCTCGACGATGCGAATGGCAACATCATCGGTGGCCCTGAGGCCGTCGATGAACCTGGCCTGCAGCCCAGCCGCCTTCATGTGGGCGGTGATGGCCTTGCCGCCGCCATGGACGAGAACGGGGTTGATGCCAACAGCCTCGAGAAAAACCACGTCACGGAGGAACTTGTCGACGATGTTCTCGTCCTCCATGGCGGAGCCGCCGTATTTGATCACGAAGGTGTGGCCGCGATATTCCTGAATGTAGGGCAGGGCCTCGATGAGGCTCTCCGAGCGGGCTTCGGGTGACATGAGCATGATTATTCCCCCAGATTGAGACGCACGTATTCCTCGGTGAGGTCGGTGGTCCATACGTAATAGGATCCCTTGCCGAGCTTGAGATCGACAGTGACCTTAAACGCCTTTTTCGCGACGACGGCCCGGAGTTTTTCAGAGGATGTGGTGGCTGCGATGCCACCGCGCACCGCCGGGAGTTTGTCGTAGAAAATATCAGCGAGGGAGTCATCGATCTTTGCGCCGCAGTAGCCGACCGCATCGAGAATGCGGCCCCAGTTTGGATCGCCTCCCGCCCAGGCGCACTTGACCAGAGTGGAATTGGCAATCGCCTCGGCGGCGGTGCGGGCCTGCTTGTCGCTGACGGCTCCGGCGACCTCGACCTCGACGAAGCGCGACACGCCCTCTCCGTCGCTGACGATCATTCGCGCCAAGGCGCGTGTCACCTCGTCCAGGGCGAGGGAGAAGTCGGCCAGGTCGGGCTCACAGGCGCTGAGCCCGTTGGCGAGCAGGATAACAGTATCGTTGGTGCTCATGTCGCCATCGATGGTGATGCGATTGAAGGAATTTGCCACCGAGCGGCGGAGGTCAGCGCGAAGAGTTGCTTGGGGAATAGAGGCGTCGGTTGTCACGACGCAGAGCATGGTGGCCATGTTCGGGTCGATCATCCCGGCCCCCTTGGCGATGCCACCCACGCGGAACGAGCCTTTGTCTGTCTGAACCTCCACAGCGTATTCCTTGGCGAATGTGTCGCTCGTCATGATCGCCGCTGCGGTGGCGGTGCTGCCACGCATCGAGGGCTTGAGCGCTGCAATGCCCGTCAAAACGCGATCCATCGGCATGGGAACACCGATCCTCCCCGTCGAGCAAACAAGCACCTCAGCGGGCTTGAGCCCGAGCAAGTCCGCTCCGGCCGCGCACATGGCGCGGGCATCGGCCAATCCCGGAGCGCCTGTGCAGGCGTTGGCATTGCCGCTGTTGAGGATGACGGCGCGGTTGCGACCGGCTTTCACATTCCCTGCGGAAACACGCACGGGCGCGGCCTTGACCTTGTTCGTGGTGAACGTCGCGGCAGAGGCAGCCGGGGCCTCGGAGCAAATCACAGCAATATCATCGCGCACCACATTGCCAGTCTTGATTCCACAACCGGTCGCGCCGGCAAGGAACCCCCGAGCGGCACACACGCCGCCTTTGATTTTTTTCATAGCAATCATAGCAAACCAGCCGACTCCCGGAGTCCGGCCATCAGGTTGAAGTTCTGCACCGCCTGCCCGGCGGCGCCCTTGACGAGATTGTCCTCCGCAGCGAGGAGGATCAGACGCCCGGCGCGGGCATCGAAGCGCACCGAGAGATCGCAGAAGTTCGTTCCGGTCACATTTTTTGTGTCGGGAAGGTTGTTGGAGACACGGACGAACGGCTCGTTGGCGTAGGCGGCCTCGAGGGCGGGGAGGATCGCCTCGGACGAGACGCCTGCTGCGAGGCGGGTGAAGATCGTCGAGTGGATTCCGCGCGACATCGGGGCGAGGTGCGGGGTGAAGGTGATGACAACGGGGCGCGAGGCGGCGAGGGCGAGTTCCTGCTCGATCTCGGAAAGGTGGCGGTGTTTCGGCAAGCCATAGGCGCGCAGGCTTTCGTTGCACTCGGCATAAAGCAGAGCCGTCTCCGCCTTGCGTCCGGCCCCGCTCACGCCGCTGGCGCTGGAAACCGCGATGTCGCTGGCATCGATCAAGCCGTCGCGCAGCAGGGGGACGAGGGGAAGGAGGATCGTGGTGGGGTAGCAACCCGCCGAGCCAACGAGCTTCGCGGCCCGGATCTCCTCGCGGTGGAGTTCCGGCAACCCGTAGACAGCCTCCTTGAGCAGGGATGGCGCGGGATGCTCCTCCCCATAGAACTCACGGTAAACCTCCGCATCGCGGAGACGAAAATCGGCGCTGAGATCGATGATGCGCTTGCCGGCCATCCAGAGCGGGAGCGCATACCCGGCGGCGAGACCATGAGGCAGGGCGAGAAAGAAAAACTCCGCTCCGCTTGCCAGGAGCGTGTCAACCGAAGGCTCGGTGAAAACCAATTTGGAAAACGCCCCGACCCCGGCGAGGCGCGGTAGAACGTCACCGGCGGGCTTGCCCGCATGCTGGCGGGAGGTCACAGCCACCACGTCGGCATACGGATGGCGAGCAAGAATCGCACACAATTCCTCGCCGGAGTAACCGTTGGCTCCGACAATGGCGACGGGGTATCCGGCACTCATGGTTCAGGCCGCCGCCATGGCTCGCGCTTTCTCGAAGCGTGCCAGTGTGCGGTCCTTGCCGAGCACCTCGAACATCTCGTAGAGACCGGGCCCGACTTGGCGACCGCTCACAGCAACACGCGCCGGATGCACCAACTCGCCGGTCTTCACTCCGAGAGCCACTGCGGACTCCTTCAAGCAGGCCTCTATGGCCACGTGGGACCAGTCGGTGAGCTTGGCGAGCGAGGCCCCAAGAGCCTCGAGGCGCCCGGCCGCGCCGGCTTTTCCAAGACATTTCTCCACGGCCACGGGGTCAAAAACAAAGTCGTCGGTGAAAAGAAACCCGATCCAATCGGGAACGTCACTGAGGTGTTTGACCTTGGCTTTGACGATGGCGAGCGCTGGCAGAAGCGCCTCCTCGGTGCCATAGGGCACGGCCGCCTTGTCGACAAACGGCTTTGCGAGCTCCACAAATCGCGAGAGGCTCATTGCAAGGATGTGCTGACCATTAAGCCAAAAACATTTGTCGAGGTCGAAGATCGCATTCCGGCGGTTGATTTTTTCTAGGTCGAAAAGCGCCACGATTTCTTCCATCGAGATCCGCTCGCGGTTCTCCCCGGGTGACCACCCCAGCAGGCAGAGGTAGTTGGCCACGGCCTCCGGCGCATAGCCGTGCTCCATGAAATACGTGATGCTCGAGCCCCCGTCGCGCTTGCTGAGCTTCTTGCCCTCTTGGTTAAGAATGAGGGGAATGTGGGCAAACTTCGGAGGGGTGGCCCCGAGAGCGGTGTAGAGTTCCATGTGCTTGGGCGTGTTGGAGAGGTGGTCTTCGCCGCGAATCACGTGGGTGAGTTCCATCTCGATGTCATCAACGACGTTCACAAAATGGAAAATATACGAGCCGTCAGGGCGTCGGATCGTCATGTCGGGGTGCGTGCCGGGATTGGACATGTCGAATTCGATGCGCCCACAGATGAGGTCTTCGACAATGACCGGCTTGCGGGGGGAACGGAACCGAATGGCGCCGCCATCCTCGTAGAGATGCCCGCCGGCTTCCAGGCGTGCGAGGTGTTTTGCGTAAATATCGGAACGCTCGCTCTGGCGATACGGCCCGTAAGCTCCCCCTTTGTCCGGACCCTCGTCCCAGTCCAGTCCGAGCCAGGCGAGTCCATCGTAGATCACTTGGTTCGCCTCGGCGGTGTTGCGTTTCTCGTCCGTATCCTCGATGCGAAGAATAAAAGTGCCGCCACGCTGGCGGGCGTAAACCCAGTTGAACAGGGCCGTGCGGGCGCCCCCCACGTGAAGGAATCCAGTCGGCGAAGGTGCGAATCGAGTGCGAACAGTCATACCCTTAGAAAACGGGATCGGAGGGCGGAACTCAAGGTTGGAAACGGGAAACCAAGAGAGATCGGGAAGAGGTGCTGACAGCAGGCGGTCAAAAAAAATACTGCCTGCCGCGGCGAATGCCACGGCAGGCAGTTGTTCCCCCCAGAACGCATTCAAACTACCCCGGGGATTCCCGTTGGCAAGAGGTTTTTATTTTTTTATTAAAAAAGAGGTGCCGCACGCTTGGGCCTCAGCCCTCGGGGTCGGTATCGGGCTGCTGTCCGCGATACTCGGCCAGCTTGTTGCGGAGCGTGCGGATGCTGATCTGGAGCAGCTCGGCGGCCTGCGTGCGATTGCCGCCCGTCGCTTGCAACGCGTCAAGGATCGCCCGTTTTTCCATTTCATGGAGGGGAACAACGCGGGAGTCGCCGGAGGTCGGCGCAGCGAGGGGAAGGAATTCCTCAGAGCCTTCTGGAGCGGAGGGGCGCTCGACAGGCGGAGGGGGCAAGGCGGCGGCGGTGACCGACGTGATCCCCTGTGGCACGGCGAGCCCCATGAGTTCGGCGCTGATCGGCACACCTTCCTCGGCGAGGATGGCCGCCCGCTCGACGACGTTTTGGAGTTCCCGCACGTTGCCGGGCCACCGGTGGGCGATGAGGCCCTCCATGCCACTCGAGGAAAAGCCACAACTTTTCAGACCGTGCTCCTTTGTGAAGCGTTCCAGAAAGTGGTTTGCGAGAATCTCGACATCGCCGGTGCGGTCGCGCAGGGGAGGAACCTGGATCGGAAAGACGTTGAGCCGGTAGTAAAGATCCTCCCGGAAGTCGCCTTTTTGAACGGCCTTCATGAGATCGCGGTTCGTCGTTGCAAGCACCCGCACATCGACCTTGATCGTCTTGTTGCCGCCGACCCGCTCGAACTCCCGCTCTTGAAGGACCCGGAGCAGTTTCGCTTGGAGCGCCAGAGAGATCTCACTGACCTCGTCGAGAAGAATCGTCCCGCCATCCGCAAGCTCGAAGCGACCGTCACGCTGATCTGTCGCCCCAGTGAAGGCTCCCTTCTCATGGCCGAAAAACTCGCTTTCGATGAGCGCCTCCGAGATGGCCGCGCAGTTCACTTTGATGAACGGCTTGTTCGCGCGCTGGCTGTTGAGAAAAATATCATTCGCGACGAGTTCTTTGCCGGTCCCGTTTTCCCCGCTGATCATGACCGTAGCGTTTGTGCGCCCGACCCTCTGGATGAGTTCGCGCAACCTCAAAATGACCGGACTTTTTCCAATGATCTCGCGACGTGAGATGCTCTCGCGGTTGAGAAAATCCGTCACTTTGACCGCGCGCTGAAACTCCGAGGCTTTTTTCAGGACGAGGTCGATCTGGGTCATCGAAAAAGGTTTCGTGACATAATCGAACGCGCCCGAGCGCATGCATTCGACAACGGTCTCGATGCTGCCATTCGCTGTGATCATTACGACCAACGGCCTGGCCTCGACGTGGGAGAGACGTTCGATGAAAACGCGCCCGTCACCATCGGGCAAATCCATGTCCAGAAAGATCAGGTCAAATGTGCTGCCAGCCAGCCGCTTTTCCGCCTCCGAGATCGAGCCCGCCGTGGAAACGGCATAGCGCTTCCCCCGCAGACGTTCTTCGAGGGATTTTCGAATGATCGGGGTGTCATCAACGACAAGTATTCTGTCAAGCGCCATGAGTTCGTAAAAGGAGGCAAAGATGCCGCACGGTTGAGAGACTACCAAAAGCCCCCATGTGATCAAGTGTGCCGAAAGAATGTGCCGAAAGAATGCCGAAAATCCCGACGACCGAAGAAAAAGCCCCCCCCGAAGGCTTCGTCGAGGCGGCATGAGGGAAAAGCACGCAATTTCGTAACTTCTCAGTTAGGCGCGAGCGGGTGGTGGCTCTGGGATTTTTGAGCGGGCGGCGGCGCTGTTTTGAGTAGGTGGGTGGGAGGTTTAGGAGCAGTCGGGAGTTGGGAGGAACGGGTCGCCGAGGAAGAGGCGGCGGAGGGCGGCGAGGCTGTTTTTGCGGGCTGTGGAGACATAGCCTCGGATGCGGCAGAAGTTCTGTAGGGCGTCGAGGCTGCGGAAGGTGCCTGAGATTTTCTGGCGGACCTTCATCATGCGCAGGTCGCGTTCGGATTGGTTGTTGTCGAAGGGGACGGCGAAATCGTGCAGAAACGCGAGGATGCTCGTGGAGTAGTCGCGGAAGCGGTCGAGGAGATTGAGGGCTTTGGTTTGCTTGGGGCGGCCGCGGCGTTTGGGTGGCTGGGAGGCTGGGCCCGGGGATTTTCTAGGATGGCGGCCTGTGGCTGTTGTGCGAGTCATTGGCGAGTTGGGCCTCGAGGGTGCGCAGGCGCTCGCGCAGGGCGATGTTTTTGGCTTTGAGGAGGGCGAAGTCGGCTGTGAGTTGATCGACGCGGGGTGGAGAGTTCCATCAGAACTCGCACGACGGTTTCCTCGCCGGCGCGGTAAATGGCTTGGGCTTCCTGCCGTGTCATGCCGAGCAAAGCTCCTTGCGGAAGCGGGGTGTGAGCGGATGCAGATACACATCCTTGACCTCGACATCGATTGTGCTGTTGCGGTCGTTGCGGGTGCGCCCGCGGGTTTCGCCCAGTCGCTGCCAGTTGGCCGCGCGGTAGCATGTTCCTTGGAAGCGTGAACGCTCCACGAAGGTTTCGAGCGCATGCACGGGGTGGCCGTATTTTTCCTGCCAGTCGGAGCGGATGCGCCGTGCGATGAGGCCGAGCACATGGCTGGCGAGGTGCGGAACCCGCACCCAGCGCGGAATCAGGAAACGGGTGTTGTTGGTGAGGTGTTGGAGGTTGCGTTCGCGCGTGGTGCGCTCCCAGCCAATGAAGGCGTCGCGGTCGGCGCACTTCCACGCCGCCGAACCAAAGAGCGCGGATACGACTGGACGGCCGAACCGGTCGCGCACAAGGTAGCGGATGTTTTCCCCGACGACCGCAACTTTCATTCATCCCGCCCGATCCCGTGCGGGACAGAACATCACGCCTTTTTCAGGTGGAACGACTATGATTGAATGAAGTGCATACCCAGAAAGATTTTTGACTGACTTCAATGCGATACAGCAATTGTCGCTTAAAAAGCTGTCAGGAATTTTTGACTAACCCCCTTTTCTGACCCCCTTTTTTTGCTCCGGCCATTGAGCGGGGCTACTCGAGCGGGTAAATGTTCACATCGACTGGCTCGGCCACGAGCAGCGAAACGGGCGGACCGCTGGGAGCAGTGAATCCATTTTCCTTGATCGGCTCGGCGGTCCACTCGGAGCAATCCGCCTGCTCGATGCGGTAGGGTTTGTGGTGCACGCGGCCGCAGCGGATCCCTCCCTCGCGGTTGGTCGTGAAGAGCAGGTAGCGCTCGACCAGAAACCATTCGAGCGAGTGGTCGCGGGCTGGCTGGGCTTGGATCGAGGGGCGGTAGCGGAATCGGGAAATGGATTCGGAGCCTTTGCGCTGGCTCGCGTAGAGGATGTCGCGGCCATGGAGGTCGGCGCTCATCCGGGCGTGGTTGTAGGGGAGATGGAAAAACCGCCTCGCTACCTCGACGGCGATCGGTTGGTTGCAGTCGAGCGAGAAAAACCAGACGCCTGGCCGGCCGGAATCGTCGTGCACGTAGGTTCGCACATTGAGTTCGAGAAACCACGAAATCAACGGGAGTGGAGGCAACCCGACCGGATGAACGCGTTCCATTGAGAAGGGAACGATTCCGATCCATGCCTTGCCGTCGAACAAATCCACATGAAGACCCTTTGGCAGGCGGGAGCGGATGAGGTCCGGTTCGAGAGGCCAATGAAGGAAGAGAAGGTTGTTCCACCGTTGCCGCATGAGAGGCTTTGTCAGGGGCGACTCCCGCACGGAGAGGCGCTGCAGAGGGGAAGGCGTCTTCAGGGAAGCTTCTGTCCAAGTGTCCTCGGTTTGCTCGAATTGCATCGCCATGGGATGCAAAGGTAGTCGAGCGGGATGGTGTTTCGAAAGAAAAGCCTGTTCATTGCCAAAATAAAAAAAGCCCCGGCAGGTTCACAGGTTGCGAGGCTTTTTATTGGGCGTCTAACGATCGGGGGTTGCCAAGGCGCTCGAGGCCGTTCGGGATGGCCAAAGGATGTGGCGCCCTACCTCTGCCCATCAGCTTCCGCATCGCGGAGAAACCGGCTGACCCTCGTTTCGTCCAGAAAGCCACGGCCATTCAAAGATGAACAGCAATCCATGACTGATGGGCTTTCCTCAACTAGACTAAAGAGCGGCATCGCCGGAGCAATTCATTGTTGGTTTGTTGGTTTTATACCCATGGCTATTAGGTTTTGAATTTTAGCGAGCCGTTTTCACTTGATTAGCCATCGGCAGTCAGAGACAGCCGCTACAGCAGGAGTCCAAAAGCATTCCGCTTTGGGATTACTTCGTGCCAAAAAGACCGGCGGATTTATTTTCTGCTCGCGATTTGACTGGCTACTCGGGAACGCTGGACTAGATAATCCGACGGAATGAAGTTGGAGACACATGCGTCTTGGCGCGACACGAC